>Ga0183095_10153_pt1 | contig 118697 bp, 104 predicted proteins | sample BioMet4_FD_130346 | JGI IMG/M metagenome (GOLD analysis project Ga0183095, IMG submission 130346) | Microbial communities from bioreactor (seeded with sewage sludge) at LBNL, California, USA - Biofuel metagenome 4 (v2) (version 3) | ecosystem: Engineered > Bioreactor > Anaerobic > Unclassified ...
AGTCTGGCGGCCATAGCGGCAGTGTAACTCCTGTACCCATCCCGAACACAGTAGATAAGCCTGCCCGCGTTCCTTACTGTACTGAAGTGTGCGAGCCTTCGGGAACTCTGGATCGCTGCCATGCTCACCTTATAATACTTTACTTTTCGAAAACTTTACCTTTTGTAATCTATTTTTGAAGTGCTTTTTAATACTGATTTTATATTGCTTTTCCAATCCATTTTTGAATCGCTTTTTCTCATCTTCTACTTTATAGACCTTCTTTTATGACTACAAAAACAGATATTTGCCATTTTCCATAAGAAACAAAGGTGTTTTCTGATTCTTTTAATGTTCATGTTTTTGTATCGTTATCGTTTGACCGCAGGTCAATTTGGTAGGATATTTTGTATTCTTACATGATCGGCGGAATTAATGATTTAAGAAAGCAATAAAAAGAGCTAAAGATATATTCACAAATTCACAAGTTCTATTTCCAATTCATCGTTTTATAACTCTCCTTAGAAAGATATTCCTGAGGCACTGGGAATTTTTTGCCCCTTAGTCAGGGCATTTTCATGAATGTCCCCAGGAATCTCTTAAAAGAAATCTCTTAAAAGTATAGAGATGCAGCAGGAGTTTCCTTATCCATAGATCTGCTGTGCCAGATAGGTCTGGATACCTATCTGTCCAATCTGGTCGAGCTGGGCTTCTAACCAGTCAACGTGTTCTTCTTCTTCCTTCAGGATAGATTCGAGAAGAGTTTTAGTGTTGTTATCTCCCAACTCCGTCGCCAGGCGAATGCTTTCGTTATAACCTTTGACGGCCTCGAATTCAGCCTCAAGATCGTGCTCATGCATCTCCGGCACATGGGAACCAATGGTTATTTCGTTCAGTTTGCTGACTATGGGCTTTCCTTCCAGGAAGAGGATGCGTTCGATTAGTTTTTCAGCGTGTCTCATTTCGACGATGGCTCGCTTCTCGATTGCCTCTCCCAGTAGTTTGTAGTTTCAGTTTTCGCACATCTCAGCATGAACAAAGTACTGGTTGACAGCAGTCAGTTCCTCGGCCAAACGAGCGTTTAGACTCTCGATAATCTTTTCATTTCCTTTCACAAATAACCCCCCTATGCAAAAGAAATTATAGTTTTCACAATTTGTATTTATAGTTTGTAAAAATTTTTATATTCATGTCGGTTCCTGAAAGTGTTGAAGTTTTTCATTGGGCAAACAATGTTATTGTACTTGGTTTTTTGACTCCGTTTTCTCACAAATGTTATGAAACACATATTATATAATATACGCTGAATATAAATAGACCGCCTGTTACTGCAAATAGAATATTTTTGATCCTTAATATCTCAATAAAGGGTTAAGTTTCAATTTTTTTGATCATGGAGGTACAAGATTTGCTTTTCGAGTAAAGCAACTGTCTCAAATTCCGAGTAATAGCAGCTAACTATCAGTGGAATCAACATTAAATTTTACCTAATCTTAACTATTATAAAAATCATCTATATTTTTTAAATATCCTGAAGCCTTTTTATTATTATGGGGAATATAATATGGCTGATGAAAATAAAATTAATTAAGATAACGAGAGTAGGTTCAGATATAGACTTGGTAAGTGGCTTCTGAATAGAGATGAATGTGTCTTCATGAGTGTAATAGATCAGAACAGGGACGATAAATCCATACGCCAACACTTAATTGGATCAATTAATAACTGGGTAAACAGAAAGGAAGAACTCGTTACGCAGGAAATCGTTTCTGAGATATGCAAGTTTATTAAGAACGGAAATGAAGACCTTTACCTTCATTTAATGGAAAAATGCGCTCTAAAAGGAATAAATGTGAGTGAAGGTATATTTGAAGCACTGAGCATGTGCCAGTGTGAAGAAGCAATAACTAATCCTCAACGTGACATAACTGACGACGCCTCTGGTGTATGAGATCTCCAGTCTGCTTTCTGCTTTTCTTGAAATTTCAATGCAATGCTATTTGTGCTTTATTGGTTATTCAGGTTCGTGTTTGGTGGGGTTTTCTACATTATGTGCCTCTATCATTCCGGGCTTATAATGAAATTTCTCTTACTTTACTGAGATCAATAGGTCTTATTAGATTATTTTTGATAAATTTATTTAAATAAAAATTAAACCTATATTTATTGGGGATAACTTATGGGTTATATCGAAACCTGGAAAGAGGTAATGCAAAGCCCGTCTGACTTTTACAGAGACATGCCTAAGACCGGAGGGTATACTGATCCGCTTACCTTTGCAGCAATCAGTTTCATCATATATGCATTTTTAGCCGCACTTTTAACCGTTCTCTTTGGCCCTGGAATGTATGGTGGGATGTACGAGGGTATGTACGGTAGTGCGAGAGGGCTTGGCTTTTTCGCGATACTTATGACTGTAATCATAACACCTATTGCAGGTATTATTTCTCTCTTTATCGAAGCTGCAATACTCTATATTATTTATAAAATACTTGGAGGAACGGGGAGTTACGAAGGCACTGTAAGATTCATTTCTTATGCAACTGCTGTACTGGTACTTTCCTGGATTCCTATTGTCGGCTGGATTGTCGGAATTTACGGGATATATCTCTATATTGTGGGCGGAATGTATGTCCATGATATAAGCATGGCAAGGTCCGTAATAGCTGTACTGCTACCAACTTTACTTATAATCCTGCTTATGGCCATATTTATGGCATGGATATTTGCTTTCTCAGGATTATCTCTCTTCGGGTTCTTTTCTATGGGGGTTATCCTTTTATAAGACAAACTCCTTTTATTTTTTGGTCATGTTCTATATAAAAATTTAAAAACCGATTGCCTTGAGCTAAATATTTATATATTAGAAATTCCTTTAATTGAAGCTACACGAGCAATACGTGATCAAGAATGCCAAGATGGCGGAGCGGCTACGCAATCGCCTGCAGAGCGATTCCATTCCGGTTCGAATCCGGATCTTGGCTTCTTCTTTAAACAATTTATTGCTCTAACATTATTTTATAAAGAATCCCAAACGAATTTGCATAATGCCAAGATGGCGGAGCGGCTACGCAATCGCCTGCAGAGCGATTCCATTCCGGTTCGAATCCGGATCTTGGCTTTCCTTTAAAAACAGATCTTTTTTCCAGAACTTTTAATTTCCTGATTCTCAGGACCTTTTCTTAAATTTTTTTTCGCTTGGTCTGCTTAAGTAAAGTGACCACATAAGTGAATCATCATATAAGTGGACCACATAAGTAAATCGTATGCCTGCTTCTGATATGTAATTTAGAGCTTACTTTGATCCAGGCTCAAATTTGAACCTTAATTTTATATTAGAGAAGACTGATTTTTGAACATGGACATCGATAAACTCATGCAGAGACTCTTTGAACTTTATCCTGAAGCTTCTAACGATGGCTTTACAGATCCTTTTTTTGCGTTAATTTCCACTGTGATGTCCCACAGAACCCGGGATGATGTGACCTATCCTGCAGCTAGCAAGCTTTTTGAGAGATTTTCGACGCCTGAAGAAATGGTGAGAGCTGATGTTAGCGAGATTGAAACTCTTATAAAAAATGTGGGCTTTTATAGGGTTAAAGCAGGAAGAATAAAGGAAATTTCCAGACTTCTTCTGGAGAAATATGATGGCAGGGTTCCTGACGATATGGAAGCTCTTCTTGAATTGCCTGGTGTTGGCAGGAAGACTGCTAACTGCGTGCTTGCGCATGCCTTCCTTAAGGATGCACTTGCCGTGGACACTCATGTCCACAGGATTTCTAACAGGCTAGGTCTGGTAGAGACAAAAGTCCCTGAGGAAACTGAAACCGAATTAAAAAAGATCTTTCCACGGAAATATTGGAGACATATAAATCTCCTGCTTGTAAAATTAGGGCAGAATACCTGCCGGCCCATTTCTCCCAGGTGCAAAACGTGTGCCCTTGATGATATATGTCCTAAAATTCTCCTTTAATAGGGAGTTTTCTGTGGTTCCGGAAATTTCAAAGTCAAACTCCAAAATCGAGCTCTGTGACTCTCTGTGATCCTATCGGGGCTGCGGAAAAAACCTGCTGAACGATAAGAGATTATTTATATAAGGCTGGCATTTAGCAGGCAAAAGGGTTATTCGTATCCTTAGTTGATAGTAAATTAATTCCAGGTATACGGCTATCAATACCGTTATCAATACTCAGGATCATATAATTTATCACATTTTACGAGGTCAAATATGTTTCAAATAGGAGAAGCTTTAATGGGGCAGGGTGCAGAACTTGCCCATGTTGATTTGATGATAGGAGACAAGGGAGGACCCGTAGGACAAGCTTTTGCAAACGGCCTGACCCAGCTTTCAGTCGGCCATACTCCACTACTGTCCGTTATCAGACCCAATCTGCCTCCAAAACCTTCAACCCTAATTATTCCGAAGGTTACGGTAAAAAATATGGATCAGGCAGGAAAAATTTTCGGCCCTGCTCAGTCAGCCGTTGCAAAGGCAGTCGCAGACTCAGTTGAAGAAGGCGTAATCTCAAAGGACCAGGTTGAAGAAATTGTCATTGTGGCCAGTGTCTTTATTCATCCTGATGCCCAGGATTACAACAAGATCTACAGGTATAATTACGGAGCCACAAAACTCGCAATCAAGCGTGCTCTCGAAGGCTTCCCGGATATTGACACCGTTCTTGAGGAAAGCAACAAGTCTACCCATGCTATCATGGGATTCAAGGTCACAAGGCTCTGGGACCCACCATACCTGCAGGTTGCTTTTGACAATCCTGACATCGACTTTGTGAAATCTGCCATATCCCAGATTCCTAAAAGTGATCACGTTATTATCGAAGCGGGCACACCTCTTATCAAACGCTATGGTATGGATGTCATTTCAAAGATCAGAGAGGTCAGGCCTGATGCCTTCATAGTAGCTGACTTAAAAACTCTGGACACCGGAAATCTTGAAGCAAGAATGGTTGCAGATGCTGCAGGAGATGCTATTGTTGTCTCTGCCCTTGCCCCAATAAGCACTATTGACAAGCTCATTGAGGAAGCCCATAAAACAGGTATCTATGCGGTAATGGATACTCTCAACCAGCAAGATCCAATTTCTGTCTTAAAACAGCTTAAGGTCATGCCTGATGTCATTGAACTCCACCGTGGAATCGACATTGAAGCCACTGAACATGCATGGGGCAATATCGCCGAGATCAAGAAGGTTGCTCCAAAGACTCTGGTTGCTGTTGCAGGCGGAGTTCGTCTTGACAAGGTGCCTGTAGCTCTCAGTCAGGGTGCTGACATTCTTGTTGTTGGACGTGCGATTACCAACTCAAAAGATGTCAGGGAAGTTGCCGAGCAGTTTATCAACAGCCTTAACAAACCGGAAATTGACCAGTTCAGGGTCATGACTGACTTCTAAGCAGGTTTAAGAATTTCCCGTAAAAAGGTTGCCGAAAATCTACTGCTAAAAACTTACTGCTAAAGGTTAAAACCATGCAGTGATTTCGGCAGAAACCTTTAGAGAAAGCGTCGAAATTCACGCTTTCCATTTCTTTTTACTTTTCAAGAGGGGATTTTTTTGGGTTTACCATTCATTGTATTGAACTATAAGACTTATTTACAGGGTACGGGTCAGGGAGCAGTGGAAATTGCAAAGGCCTGCAAAACCGTGTCCGAAGAGTCAGGTATCGAGATAGCAGTAGCCCCCCAGCTTCCGGATATTTACAGGGTAGCCTCGGAAGTTGAGCTTCCGGTCTTTTCCCAGCATCTGGATGGTATAGGAGCAGGAAGCTTCACAGGCCATGTTTTCGGAAAATCCATAAAAGAGGCAGGCGCTGTAGGGACTCTGATCAACCATTCTGAAAGGCGTCTGACCCTTGCAGAGATCGAGGCATCGCTAAAGGCTGCAAAGGAATTCGGGCTCAGGTCAATTATCTGCACTAATAATGTCCCGACAACTGCAGCAGCTGCAGTTCTGGGGCCGGATTATGTTGCAATCGAGCCCCCCGAACTTATAGGGAGTGGAATCCCTGTCTCAAAAGCTGACCCTGAGGTTGTTAGCGGTTCGGTTGAGGCGGTTGCAAAAATTGATCCCAAGGTAAAGGTACTCTGCGGAGCCGGAATTTCCAAAGGCGAAGATCTCAGGGCAGCTCTTGACCTTGGTTCTCAAGGCGTGCTTCTTGCATCTGGAATTGTGAAAGCCACAGACCCAAAAGCCGCACTGGAAGATCTTATCCGTCTGGTTTAAGTTTTATTTTCTTGAATTTCAGGTTGAGTTCTGGTATTTGCCTTCAGGTATTTGGTGAGAGGTTTTACTGCTCTTTCATCTCCAATGTCAATTAGCAGGAACACGGAGTTCTCCCTGATATTCTTGTTTTCACTACTCAGGCCTCTTATTAGAGGTTCCACCGCTTCTTCTTTTCTATCAATAAGGATCTTTGAAGCGCAGTCTCTTACTTTTTTGTTATTATCCCCCAAAGCTTCGACAAGTGTTTCAGTTGCTTTTTCGTCTTTTATCTCTCCTAAAGCAGTAACAGCAGAGATCCGAATTCCAGAGTTATCATCCTTAAGAGCTTTCTTAAGAGTTCCAATTGCTTTTGAATCATTTATTTTTCCCAGAGCTTCTAAAGCAGTGTATCTGAGTGTTTCATTTCCATCTATTGCAGCACTATTGAGTACGTCCACAGCTGTGGCATCACCTATATTTCCAAGGGCCCATGCTGAAGCGACTCTCACAGTTTCGTCTCCATCCTGTAGTCCTACAGTTAAAGATTTCACTGCTTTTTGGTCCCCTATTGCCCCCAGAGCCAGAGCTGCATTTCGCCGTACTTCGGGATTTTCATCGGATAGTATCTGGATCAGGGGTTTAACTGCCTTCGGGTTTCCAATTTCACCCAGAGCAAGGGCTGCACAACTTTTTACGGAATCGTTCTCGCTCAAAGCCATGATAAGAGGGTCTACTGCCCTTTGATCCCCGATTTTTCCGAGGGAAATAGCACTACACTCTTTCACATTGTCGTATTTATCCGTTTTCAGGGCAATTGATAAGGGTTCCACTGCTTTTTCGTTTCCAATTTCTCCAAGAGAAAAGGCTGCACAGGCTTTTGTCTCATTGCAGTCTTTGACCAGTATTTCAATAAGAGGTTCGGTAGAACTTTTTTCTCTCATTCCTCCCAGTGCAAGTATAGAGCTGACTCTCACATAACTCTCTTCACGTTTTAATGCATCTAAGAGTTTCTCCGGTGCTTTTTTATCTTTAGGATTAACTCCGGAAGCCTCTTCGTATTTTTTTATGTTTTGAGGGTCTGCTTTTAGTGCATTGATGAGGGGTTCTGTTTCTGAGTTCCCAATCTCTTCAAAGGCTTTTGCCACTTCCTTCCGGAAGGTCAGGTCTTTTTCTTCTACAGCTTTCTGGAGAGTCTGGTCTACTTTTTCGTCACCTTTTTTTTCAGTGAGTTCAGCAGAAGTTTCTGTTTTTTCCTTGAAAAGTTCCTTAAGTTCTGGCACAGCTCTCTTGTCTCCCATTTCAATGAGTGAAAAAACAATATATTTTCTAACAGTCTTATTCTGGTTCTCAAGAGATTTTATCATATCAGGGACTGCGGGTTCTCCTATTTCTACAAGAGCTCTGGCACAGCTCAATTTTGTTTCTTCATTTTCAGCCGAGAGATTTTGAATGAGGGGTTTTATTGCCCTTTTATCTCCTATATTTCCAAGAGCCCAGGCGGCTGTACTGCTTGTATATGCATCATCATCTGAAAGGGCTTCTATAAGGGGCTCAACTGCTGGTTTTCCGATTCCAACAAGAATATCCCCAGCATACTGCTTGACATTATTATTTTTATCCTTTAATGCCTGAACAATCGGTTTAGTATTTCTGTCTCCAGTTTCTACAAGTGTTTTTTCAGTTATATTTCTGACTTTTTGGTCAGGGTCTTTTAACTGCTGGACGAGAGCTCCTGTTGCTTCTTCTTCTCCTATTTTTCCAAGAGATTCCACAACAAGGCTCCGTACTTCAGGATCTTTATCTGAAAGAGCACTTATCAGGGCTTTTTCGGCTCTTTGATCCCCAATTTCTCCCAATTCGACAGCTGCAGTACAGCGGACGTCCTTATCTTCATCCGAAAGTGCCTTAATCAGGGCTTCTGTTGCTTTCTCTTCTCGGAGTTCTCCGAGAGCGAGAATGGCTTTCTTTCTTGTCTCTCTATCTTCGTCATTCAATGCTTTTATCAGGGGTTCAGTGGCTTTTTTATCCCCTATCTTTCCGAGGGCTTCCACGGCGTTCCTTCGAACTTTTCTGTCCTCATCTGAAAGTGCCTTAATCAGAGACTCTTCGGCTTCTTCTCCTCCAAGTTTTCCTAGAGCTTCTGCTGCACTGGACCTTACCTCACTGTTATTATCTCCGAGACTCAGGTTGAGGGCCTCAACAATTTTCTCATTTTCTACCTTTCCTGAGAATAAGGTCCCTCCCCAGCCATTTTCCTCTGAAGAAGAACCTGCCTTTTCAATTTCCCCAAGAGCCCAGGCTGAATTGGAGCGCACTCTTTCATCTTCGTCTGAAAGTGCCTGAATTAGTTGTTTTTCTGCTCTCTGGCTTCTTGCATTACCAAGAGCTAGAGCTGCACTGCTTCTAACCTTCGGGTCTTCGTCATTCAAAAGCTTTATTATGGCTTTTTCTGCTTTTTGCCCACCAATATTTCCAAGAGCCAGAGCTGCTTCACATCTTATTTCAGGGTTTTCAGAGTCAATAACTTCTATAAGAGGATCTACAGCTTCTTCTCCCATTTCTTCCAGAGCGAATCTTGCTTCCTTTCTGGAGTCTATATTGTCATTTCCTAATGCCTTTATCAGAGGCTCTATAGCCTGTTGAGTTTTTGACTCATTCATATCTAAAATGGTTGTTGCATTGGGGTTTTCATTGTTACCTTCATTGATTCCGGAAGCAACTCCAACCAGTGTCAATGTGAATAGTAACAGTACGATTTTAGGCACTGAATGATTCATATTTTATACCGTTTCCATAAATTCGATGTCAGTTTGATTTTGAAGTTTAGAGTTTTAAATTTGTGTAGAAATTCTCTTTAACAAGGAATCTTACTTAACGTTAAATGAATAGTCTGATACATTTTTAGTATATATTTAGTTTCTTGCAATTGACTTATATAAATTTTTTCAAAATAACTTTTCAGGAATTTACATTCTTACCAGGGGACGGTACCTGATAAGAGAACATACTTGGGTGATGATAAGTGATGCATCGAAGGAATTATAGAGAAATTTTAAGAACCTCTATAGTGGTATTCATTAATCTAATTTTTACTTTACTATTTATGACTAAAAAAATCATTAATTATTACAGTATGTTATGAAAAAATACTTTTTAAGAGTCCATACTGGAAAATCTATCCTCAAACATTCGATAGCAATAAGCTGCTGGCAATTAGTTCCAGCTTCCAGAAAGCGCTTTTGAGAGCCTCTCAATTCCATAACTGCTATAAATGTCTTTTAAGCATTTTCCCGGTTTTTACCTTTTTTCAAAAATTGAAAAATGTCATGTAATTAACGGCTAGTGTCATGAAAATTTAGTTATTGGTAATCTAATTAGCTCAAAATCGTTGTATACTGGTGAGAAGCTACCAAGATTATGCTCAACAACTAAATTGCCAAGACACTAGCATGAGACTTCACCAGGAAAGCATTGTTGTTTTAAACTAACAGTTCTATTGCTTTATACTGAAAACTCATTTTTCAATAATTTTGGAATTGTCAGAGATGCTTCTTCCGACTAGCTAATGATAAAATAGTTAAAATATTCTGGTATTTGGGTAAGAATCGTTACACTTTCGGCTAAAAGTTTCCTCTTGCGAATGAAAAATTAAAGATACTTTTTCAATCTAATCTTTATATACTAATTCTGAAAAATCCATACTATGAAGGCTTCTCCAAAGTTTAAATTTCAGGGATAATCATTCTTTTTCCTTTATGTTCCAGTATATCGACGTTTATTCCATATGCTTCTTTTATTTTTTCAGGAGTCATTACCTTTTCCGGGGCTCCAGAACAAATTATATTTTCCTCAGGGAATGCCGGAATTCTCTCATTTTCAGGAGAAGCATCCTGGCTATATTCATATCGGTTATCAAAATTTCCGTTTTCGAATTCACGCAGTTTTCTCAGGAGAATAATTTCATCAGAAAATAGAAGAGCATGGTTTGGCTCGTGAAGAGTCATCAGCACGGTTATATTCCGGGTTCTGGCAAGGTTGATTATAGTTTTCAGGACATGTATCTGGTTTTTCAGGTCAAGGAAAGAAGTCGGTTCATCAAGTAACAAAAAATCAGGTTCCTGGGCGAGAGCTTTTGCAATCATTACCAGTTGCCTCTCTCCTCCACTGATCTGAGTGTAAGGCTTCTGTGCAAAATGTGCTATTCCCATAAATTCCAGAACCTCACAGGCTTTTTCTACATCTTCTTTCCCGGGGGTTGAAAACATGGAAATATAGGGCATCCGTCCTGTAAGCACAACATCCAGTACGGAAAAAGGAAAGGAGGATTTGTGCATCTGGGATACATGCCCCAGAATCCTTGCAAGTTCTCGGTTTGCTATTTCTTCGATATTCCTGCTGTCAATATACACAGTTCCTTCATTCTGTCTAAGAAAACCATTTATAATCTTAAGAAGAGTAGTTTTTCCGCATCCGTTTGGGCCTACAAGGGTTACTACAGACCCTTTTTTTATTGAAAAGTTGAAATTGTTTAAAACCAGGTTTTTATCGTAGCTTAATGTCAGATTTTCTACGGAAATACCTCTGTTTTTTTGAGTCTTTTTTTCGTTCATTCCCATCCCCCTGCTTTTGTAGTCCTTAAAAGATAAAGAAAAAAGGGAGCTCCAAGAAGCGTGGTAATAATTCCAACAGGGATTTCAAACCCGAAAGTGGATCTTGCAATATCATCCACGAGGGCAAGGAAAGCAGCTCCAAAGGTGATGGAAAGAGGTATGATCTTCCTGTGGTCTGGCCCAAAGATCATTCTAAGTATGTGAGGTACTATCAGGCCCATAAGCCCGATAATTCCTGCTACGGCCACAGCTGCTGAGGCTGCAAGGGATGCAGCTATTATAAATATTGCTTTATATAGTTCGACGTTCATGCCTACTGCCTTTGCTTCTTCCTCTCCTAAAGCAAGAACGTTAAGTTTCCAGCGCAGGAAATATATGATAAGGCAGCCGATGGCCACCAGTGGAAATGAGTCCGAAAACTTTGACCAGCAGGCTGTATGGAGACAGCCCAGGGTCCAGTAAACGATGCTCTGGACGGCTTTTTCGTCAGTCGTATACTGAATTATCGAAAGTAAAGCTCCGAAAACAGACGACGTAATAACTCCTGAAAGTATGAGGGCAACAGTTGAAGTCTGCTTTCCTACCCTGGCCATTGTATAGGAAAACCCAAGTGCTACCAGGCTGAAGATAAAAGCTCCTACCTGGGCTGGAAGCTCTGGAATCACTGCAATAGACAGCGCAGCCCCAAAAGCTGCTCCTGAAGAAAGGCCAAGAATATAAGGGCTTACGAGTGGATTCCTGAATATCCCCTGAAACGTGGCTCCTGATGTTGAAATAGCTGCCCCTACTATCATTGCAAGTAGGACTCTCGGGAACCGGATATTGAAGATAACTGTGTCATAAACAGAAGGGTAGCTGTATTCATATGATGTAATATGCGATAGAAGAACCCTGATCAACTCAATAGGAGATAAAGAGTAGGTTCCGAGGAAAATAGAGAAGAAAAACACAGGCACCGGCAAAAATAAAAAGATTATGAATGCCAGATTTTTCCAGTCCAGGAAAAAAGAGGTTTCCGGCCTGCAGGCTGGGTATCCATAATTTTCTTCTTTTTCGGGGAACTTCATTCAGACCGTGTCCCTTATGCTTTTTCAAATCCCGGATAGTGTACTCCGTAGACTTCAACGTAATAACTGTCTACTTCCTGTGTAAGGTTGATATTTGCAAACTTGTCCGGATGCAGGTCTTTTGCAACATGCATCATTGCAAGAGGGAGTCTCGGGGAGTGGAAGTCATATACAAATGGGTCTGAGATCTCGTACACTCTCTTGTTTTTCACTGCCGAGATATCTTTCCACGTACTGAAGTCAATTCCATCCACAGTGTCCCCTGAGGTTATGTTCACTGGGTCAAGGTTCTCGTTATTCCACATGTATATGACTTCAGGGTTCAGCTCAAGCAGAGTCTCAAGGTTCAGTGTAGGATGTTCCACGCTCTTTGTCTCATTTGTCCAGTTATTGAGGACATTTACTCCACCTGCTCTTTCTATCAGGTCATTTGCTGTGCTGTTCAGGCCTGCTGTGCCGTATACATCACCCCACATCCAGTAAACTGTCGGTTTTTCTTCGGCAGATAGAGTTCCGGTTACATCTGTAACTTTTTTCATGTATTTATTCATGATATCGATTACTTCTTGTCCGCGCTCTTCATTTCCAATAAGTTTACTGAAGGTTTTCATCTGTCTTTGCAGGTCATCAAGGCTGTCAATGAAAACACCGTAGACAGGGACTTTCAGGTTTTCTTCAATTGCTTTTATATCCGCACTATCCCAGTCTGATGCCCAGAGGAACACAACCTGGGGGTCCACGCTTGCTATTTTTTCATTGCTTGGCTGTTCACTTCCGTTAGAAAGCCTCTTCTTGTCATAATTTGAATCTATGGCTCTGAAGAAAGGTGCCTTTGTATCTTCGTACCATACAGCACCTATTCCGCTAATCTTATCAGCCCCTCCTACGGCATACATGGAGTTCATGGCGTTTTCAACCAGGAACACGGATCTTTCACATGGGTATGGGACTGTTATTTCTCTGCCTATATCATCAGTAACCGTTATTTCATCGTTTTCATCTGAACTGGAACTGCCTCCCGAACTGGAACTGCCTGCTTTGTTTCCTGAACTAGCAGTTGTGACCTTCTCCGTGGCAGCAGTGTCATTTGTAGGAGTTGTTTCATTTACCGGCGCAGTGTCATTTGTTTCTACTTCTTCAGGAGTTATCCTTTGGGCAGTATCGTTTTCTAAACTATTCTCCTTTTCCTGGGTCTGGAGGTTATTTTCAGTAACCTGATCTGTACTTGTTTTTTCTTTGTCTTCCGAACTATCCGTACAGCCGCTTAAAAAGACTGAGACAAGTAATATAATGGCAACGAAGAAAACCTTAGTTTTTGTATTCATTTTTGGAACCTCTTTGAACCTCTTTTATTTTCCTGAGCAGTTTCACTTTCTGCAACTACTTTCTATCATTTTTTCAAATTTCCTGCTCTCAATACTTTATATAAATCTTATTAGATTGGATCATAAAAATAATGGAAAAAAAGTAATTTAATGCTACTTTTTTGATATAAAGTAATATCAATTGGCTATTTAAATTTGTTGAGGTAACCTTAAATAAATACATTTATATACCGTCACACACCCTCAAAATTACTTTGTTTTTCCTGGCAATTGCCATCCTTATATGGAGATTTTCAAACTTGAAATTTCTTATCTGCTTTTATCTGCTTTTATCTGCTTTCTTTTAAACTCTCGATCAAAGCTTCTCTGGTAAAGTTAATCCTGTTAAAGGATTTTTTATAATTAAAATTTTAACATGTTATCATATTGTATTAATTGATGTTAATAATTATTTAGAAAAATATAATAATTATTAAAAAAAGTAAAAGCTTGTGATCAAAGTGTCTGAAGAGTGTTCGAACGAAAATACAGGAGTAAAAATAGCTCCTTTTTCTGAGGTTTCAAAGTTTCATGGACACGTATGTCCGGGACTGACCATCGGTTATATGGCTTCCAAAGCCGGCATAGAAGAGCTTTGTGTTGATAGAGACATCGATGAAGAGCTTGTGACCATTGTAGAAAATGACGCATGCGGAGTTGACGCGGTGCAGGTCGTAACGGGCTGTACTATCGGAAAAGGAAACCTTATCTACAGGGATTATGGGAAGCAGGCCTTCACTTTCATATGCAGAGACAGCGGCAAAGCTGTCAGGGTAGTTCTGAAATCCAGCTTTAACACTGATGATATCGACCCGGAGTTAAACAAGCTTCGTCCCAAAGTAATGTCCGGTACAGCCACGGAATCCGAAACACTGGAGTTCAGAAAACGGATGAATGGTATCTCGGAATATATGAGAGGAGTCCCTGCTGAAGAAATGTTCGATATAAAATATGTAAACGTAGAAATCCCTTATAAAGCCAGGATATTCAATTCGGTAAAGTGCTCAAAATGTGGTGAGATGTTTGCTGAATCCCGTGCCAGAATGCAGGATGGAGAGATAGTATGCGTATCCTGTTATGATGAGTATACGAGAGGATGGTAAGAATGAAATTGATTGGAAGGATATTGCCTTTTATCTTATCTTTTTTCATCATCACTTCCTTATTTTGTCCGCTTTTTCTTACACCTGCTGCAGCGGTGGAAAATTCCAGTGAGGAAAACTCGAAGGTTTTTAAAGCAAGTTGGGGAGCAAGTAGCAGTGATTGGGGCTTTCCTTCGCCACTGACCTTTTATCCAAGAGGACCTGGCTACATAATGATGAGTTTCTGTTTTGACTCGCTGGTATGGCCGGATAATACTGGAAACATCACAGGGATGCTTGCCAGTTCATGGGAAGAGTCGTCTGATGGACTTACCTGGACCTTTCATCTAAGGAACGATGTGAAGTGGCACGATGGTGAACCTTTCAAGGCAAGTGATGTAGTCTTCACATACAATTACATTAGGGATAAAGCAGCGATAAGTCCCATAGGAGCTAGTTGGTATAATACAGCAGTCATTGAAAGTGTGAAAGCTCCTGACGACTATACAGTCCAGATAAAACTTAACAAGCCTTATGCTCCTTTTATGCAACAGGTAGCTGCTGTGATACCTATCATGCCGGAACACATATGGAAAAATGTTGATGACCCAACAAAGTATGTGGAGGCTAAAGCTGCCATTGGAACAGGTCCGTTCATTCTTGAAGATTACGACAAAGACAAGCAGTCCTATAAATATTCTGCAAACAAAAATTATTTCCTTGGGAAACCTGTCATTGACACTCTGATTTTTGTGAAATCAGCCGATCCTGTGATTTCTCTTAAGGTTGGAGATATAGATGAAGCCGGTCTTACATTTGACCAGGTTCAGGCTCTAAATGATTCTGAGAATATAAAAATAGTTGAAGGAGCCGGGTACTGGGTTTACAGGTTAAGGTTCAACATCCCTTCAAATTCTATCCTTGGAAATCTTGATGTCAGAAAAGCAATTTATCATTCTCTTGACTGTGAAGATATTCAGAATAAAGTGCTTCATGGTGGAGGCATTGCAGGAAATCCAGGGTATGTACCCCCATACTCAAGCTGGTACAATCCAAATGTAACAAAGTATGCGTATGACCCTGCAACTGCAAATAAGATTCTTGATGATGCAGGTTATGATAAAAAAGATTCTGACGGGATAAGGCTTACTCCTGACGGTAAAAGACTTGAGTTCCAGTTACTCTATACCTCAGACCAGCAGAATCAGAGGATTGCAGAGCTTGTTCAGAGTTATTTGAAGAATGTCGGTATAGGTGTGGTCTTTAAGCCAGGGGACATGAAAACCGTTGATGGTCTGGTAAGTTCAGGTAAATTTGATATAGCCATTTATTCTCACGGTACATCGACAGATCCTGCAAGGATGTTAAATTCTTTCCCTGAATCCACGGGCTGGAACAACACCGAATTTACGTCTCTTGCAAACCAGCAGATGAGTACCCTGGATGAAAAGGAACGCAAGGTTCTTGTAGACAAGATGCAGGTTTTGATTGCCGATAATGTTCCGACAATTCCTCTCCTATACAGGAATGTTTACAGTGCTTGTAATCAGGAAAAATTCGATGGCTTTTTCTACACACCTGGGGGTGTAGGAGGTGGCGTTCCCACAGAATATAACAAGCTTGTTTTCATCTATGGAAAATGGAATGGTCAGAGTAGTACTGCCTTGAACAAAAACGAAAGTACCAGTAAAGAGAGTGCATCTGGTGTCAACACGATGAACGCTCCTGGTATTCTGCCAGCAACCCTTGCGTTTGCAGTTGTTTGCATATTGTATAGGCGAAAAAAGTAATTGGCAATGAATAGGTGTTATAATTGCTAAACAGAGTTCAATGGGGACACGTATTTTCCAGAGGTCTGGAATATGTCCTCACTTTTTTTATAATCCTTACTGTCAATTTTTTTCTGCCACGGTTTATGCCTGGGGGTCCACTACTGAGCATACTTGGCAGCCAGAATGCAGACTTGCCGGTTGTCATCGATGAAGAGACAAAATACAAGCTTATGGACTACTATCACTTGAACGACCCCCTGCACTTACAGTTTGTTCATTATTTGAGGGATGCAGTACATCTGGATTTTGGTTATTCAATATCTTACAACATCCCTGTACTTGATGTAGTTCTTGGAAGGTTGCCCTGGACACTTCTTCTTATGGGGACTGCACTACTGCTGTCTACAATGCTAGGGATTTTTCTTGGGCTGGAATCTTCTTGGAAACGGGGGCAAAGAATCGACAGCTTACTGCTCATCACTGTACCTTTATTCCGTTCCGTGCCAGTATTCTTTTTGGGGACACTTCTTATTTTCTTTTTTGGGTACAGGATGGGTTTTTTTCCTGTTTCTGGAGCCGTGACACCGTATATGGATTATCAGGGCAGCTTATCCGTGGCAAAAGATATTATTTCCCATCTGGTACTTCCACTGACCTGCCTTACAGCTTTTGAGATGCCGGGTACATATTTGCTTGTAAGAAATGTTTGTTCCCAACAGTTTGAGCGTCCTTACATATTGATGGATATTGCGAGAGGCCTAAAAGATAGACATGTTAAAAGCCACATTCTTCTCAACTCCATCGTACCTATAGTGAATCAAGTAGCTGCAATGCTTGGATTCATGGTGGGAGGTGCTGTATTCGTCGAGACTATTTTCTCGTATCCTGGAATGGGTTTACTTGTTTATAATTCCTTCATAGAAAGGGATTATCCTGTCCTTCAGGGAGCTTTTGTTTTCATCTCCTTTTTTGTGCTGGCAGGTAACTATGCAGCTGATATCATATGTTCCTATATTGATGGTCGAAGTGGGCAGGAGTGAATATGCACGAGAAGAGTATTTCACAGCGATTAAAAACTCCAAAAGGTATTGCAGGCCTTATAATTCTAGTCTTTTTTATTTTTATGGCTGCTACTGCATCTCTTCTGGCTCCTTATGGGCCCACTGATGTATCAAGTCAGCCTTTGCTTCCTCCAGATAATGCTCACCCACTTGGTACAGATGACGTGGGAAAAGATATATTCACAGAGCTTTTGTATGGCTCAAGGACTTCACTTACAGTTGCTTTTGTTGTATCGTTTGGAGTGCTGGTAATCGGTACTTTTATAGGAGTATTTTCAGGATATATGGGTGGAGCCTCTGATAGGGTGCTTATGAGAGGAGTTGATATTTTTCTCATGATCCCTGACCTTCCGCTCATTCTCATTCTTGCAGCATACCTGCGCCCAAGCATATGGAATATTATATTCATTCTTATACTCCTGGGCTGGCCTGTAGGTGCAAGGGTTACAAGGGCTCAGACTCGGACTCTCAGGGTATCTGGACATGTAGATTTCGCAAGGGTCTCCGGGGCTACGGCCCCTTATGTAATCAGGAAACATATTGTTCCGGATTTATACCCAATTATGGTCACTACATTAGTAATGCAGTCTATCCGTGCTATTTTATCAGAGTCAGGCCTTGCTTTCCTGGGACTTGGAGACCCTTCTTATCCAAGCTGGGGGAGCATGATAAAATATGCAATATCATATCCAATGATATTTTTCTCAGATGCATGGATGTGGTGGCTACTGCCTGCAGGGACATGCATAACACTGCTTGTGTTGGGATTCGTACTTCTGGGGCAGTCTCTGGAAGGTGATTATTGATGTCTATACTTGATATTGAAGAACTTACGGTTGATTTCACCACAAAAATGGGGGTTTACCATGTTCTGAAGAATGTGAACCTCAGGGTTGAAAGAGGAGAAATCGTAGGGTTAATAGGGGAGTCCGGCTGCGGGAAATCAACGCTGGCAATGAGTGTTCTTGACATAAATAGCCGTAATCGATGTATGTCTGGACGAATCTGCTTCATGGGAGAGAATCTTCAAAATCTCAGTAAGGAAGAATTTAGAAAATTCAGGGGAAGGCATCTTGGGTTTATACCTCAATCTTCCATGAACGCCCTCAATCCGCTTGTACGTGTTAAAAAACAATTTATAGAGACCATCAAGGATCATGTGGATATGCCTGAAAAAGAGATGATTGCTCTTAGTAGTGATATGCTTTCCCTGGTATCCATAGATCCTAAAAGGATTGATTCTTTCCCTTATGAGTTCAGTGGTGGACAACGTCAGAGACTTATGATTGCCCTTTCTATGCTTCTATCTCCTGAGCTGATTATTGCCGATGAACCTACCACTTCCCTTGATGCAATGGTACAGTTGCAAATTGTAGACCTGCTGGAAAATATGGCACGACAAAAAAACACTTCTTTGCTTGTAATATCTCATGACCTGCACACTATTTCCAGAATTTGTGACAGGATTTACATAATGTATGCAGGGCGAATTATGGAAACAGGCACAAAAGAAGAGATACTGGAGAATCCACGCCACCCATACACACAAAAACTGCTGAGTTCAAGATTGCCTCTTATGGTCGAGCCTGTAAGGATTAAGGGTATACCAGGCAGTCCTCCATCTTCTCTAAAACTTTACCAAGGATGTGAATTTCTGGAAAGGTGTGAAAGGAGTTCTGAAATTTGCAGAGAGAAAAAACCTCCTGATTGTACAGGTAATGTCAGAGTATCATGTCATTTTGAGGGATGAAGATGGGAGAAAATGAACTTGTCAGAGTTATCAATGTTACAAAGGTATTCAAGAGTAAAAGATTATTTAAGGGCAGTTCATTAGTCACGGCCCTTGATGGAGTATCTCTTGATGTCGAAAGGAATAAGATTCTTGGAATCATCGGAGAAAGCGGCAGCGGTAAAACCACTCTGGCTAAATTAATACTAGGTCTTCTGAAACCAACATCAGGAGTTATATCTTTCACAGATATCACAGATGTGAATAGTGAAGTAAGGAAACCGACAGTACAGGTAATTTTCCAGGATCCTTATGATTCCTTGAGCCATATGATGACTATTGAAGAAATTGTATCTGAACCGTATCTAATAAAGCATAAAAGCAGGTGTACTCCTGATAAAGTACGTAGTGTCCTTGAATCCGTAGGTTTGATGCCTGCTGAAGAGTACCTTAATAAGTATCCGTATTCTCTTAGCGGTGGGCAGCGTCAGCGTGTAGCCATTGCCAGGGCCATAATTACTAACCCTGACATAATAATAGCTGACGAACCCATTTCGATGCTTGATGCTTCCATTGGTGTCGATATCCTTAATCTTATACTTGATATGAATGAAAACCTTGGGATAACATTCATTTTTATCACTCATGACATCACTGCTGCTGCTTATATATGCCACAATATTGCTGTGATGCACTCTGGAAAGATAGTAGAATACGGTTCCCGAAATCAAGTGTTGGTAAAATCCCAGAATGTCTACACAAATTCGTTACTCTTTGCAGCAGGAGCAAATCTGATATCATCAGAAACAAAAAAGTAAGAGCGAGTTTTAGCCAAACGCTAGGGTTTTAACTAAACGCTAGGGTTTTAGCCAAACGTTATGTTGATAAGATAAGTACAGCCAGTTTCAGCCGTATTTTTTTCTGTGTCCTAATTACTTATAAGCTTCAATAAGAGGCTTAACTGCCCTTTGATCCCCAATTTCAATAAGAATTAAAGCTGTTTCAGCTCTTATTTTCTTGTCTTCCGTTTTCAAATTTTCTATAAGGGGATCAACAGCCAAATCTCCCATATCTATGAGAGCTTCTCTGGCGATAGCCCCAAACTCTTGATCTCTCAGTTTTCCTACAAGCATTCTTGCAGTTTCCTGATCCCTTGTTTTGCTGAGCGCGAGAAAAGCTGCATTTCTAATATTTGCATCCATAGTTTTGTCAGCAAACGTCTGTTTGAGCGTTTCTATAGCTTTTGGATCTTTTATATTCCCCAGGGCTGAAGCTGCTGCTGTCCTGACTTCAAGCTCCTCTTCTTTATCGGTCAGTATGCCGATTAAAATCTCAGTAGAGTTAGTGCTCCCGATTTCTCCAAGGGCAAGGATAGCGCTTTTTCGGACATCAGTGTTTGCATTCAAGGAATTACTTTTTTGCCCTTCTGTACTCTTTCCGGTTTTCAGGATTTCTATTAGGGGTTCTACCGCGGTCTCGTTTCCTATTTCTCCAAGAGCAAGAGCTGCACTACTTCTTACTTTGATTCTCTGGTCTCTCAATCTATCTATAATATAGGGTACTGAATTTTCGTCTCCTATCCTCGCAAGCGCAATTGCAGAACCGCCTTTAACATATTCGTTATCGCCATCTTTCATTTCTTTTCTTAGAGCTTCTACTGCCCTTTCATCCCCAATCTTTCCAAGTGCAATTGCTGCGCTGGCTTGTGCCGGCAGATAATCTCTCGTCAAAATTTCAAGTATGGGATCTACTGCAGCTTTTTCTCTCATTTCTCCAAGAGCCATCATAGCTGCAACTCTTGTGCTTCCTTTGTTGCTTTTAAGAGCTTTAATAAGTTTTTCGGTTTCACTTCCTGGTTCTTCAGGTCCAAAGTCTGAAAGCGCAAAAGGAACATAGATACTTGAATTCTGTATTTCTGATTTAAGAGCTCTCTCAATAGCGTTTGTTTCTCCCCTATTTCTCGACCTGGCGGAGTCCATAGCAATAGAATCTGCAATGTACTTTCTTGTGGCTGTATCTTTTTCTTCTATGGCTTGCAGTGTATCTTCTGAGAGCCCTTGTTTCCATTCTTCAGCTTCGCTCTCTTTTGCAGCCTTATTCGAAGCCTCAATTTTCTCAAAGTTTTCGGAAAGGATATTTTCTGTTCTGTCATCCCCGGTTTCAAGAAGTGCGAGAAGCATGTAACTGTTTATTTCTTCCGAACTCGAATTATTTGACTCGATTTTGTCAACAAGACTATTTGCCGCAGGCCTGCCAAGCTTCCCAAGTTCAGCTGCAGCGTTCAATCTTGTTTCATGGTTAACGGCTTCCAGCCTATTTGTGAGATTTACGATTGAATTGCTTAAACTCCCAGTTCCGGTCTGTGTATATGTTCCATTTCCCCTGACTTCCATAAACCTATCACTATTTGCAAGAAGTGACAAAAATATAGAAAGAGTGATAAGCGCAAATAAAAGAGAGACTCTCCATCGAACTCTGGACATTACATTATCTTTTTTTTTATTGTTTATATTACTTTCTATCTTTATTAATACAGATAACCCGGACTTTTAAGGAGAAAGTTGTTTTCATCTTTTCGGCTCAGTTTTTTTCTATTTGCTTCAGATTTTTCTTTCTGTTTCAGATTTTTCTTTCTGTTTCAGATTTTTCTCTCTTATTCTGCACCCAAGGCCGCAAAGAAGTGATGTAACATCAGCTTCGACAGAATTAGTATCACAATCCCCAAAAACCGTTATCCTGTAAGTAACTCCGATCCTTTTTGCTTCTTCTCTTTCTTTTTCAGTTTCTATCCGGTTAAATTCTTTATAATCTTCCTCTTTATAATTTCCCCGATTAATCCTTTTGTGATCTCCCTGATTAATCCCTTTATAGATATCACTTATTTCGCAGGCTGCAAGCTGTTTGTTAGTATTTATAGTGTTAAGGATAACGGTAGGGTCAGCCCCGTCAGGGATAAGGACTGAAATATCCCTGGTAGAATGTTCAAGGTTTTCTTTTCTCCATTCCCACAATTCGGATTCCGAAAGCATGCGAAGATTTTCAAGCTTGAGTTTTACAAACTTGTTTTTTATATGGGGAGAAGTGCCTTTTGATACCAGCTTTGTAAGGACGACCTCATCCGGGCCTGCTTTTTCCAGGGTACCTACATGGATTTTTCTGGAATAAAAATGAGAAAAGCCACAAACCTTTCCAACAGAGTTCAGGATGGTTTCGTATTCAGTTATTCTGGAATTAATCAGTTTGTCCGATTTACGTAGTGCATGAGCCGTATCGCCGTACTTACGAGCAGCAGATTTCATTTTTTTCACAAAACTTTCTTCGTCATGGGCTCGCACCAGCCTTGAGAGCTCTTCACATTCCCTGATAAATGCGTCATGTACATCCAGAACTCCGGGGTTTTCCATCTGGATGAGAGCATACAGATAGGGGTTCTGGCCAAGAATCCTGCCTACAAAGTCCAGCATTATGGCGTAGACCGGGCTTACGAATTTTCTAGATCTTTTTATGTCGAAATCTAATCTGTCAATGGTCGTCCCTATAGTAATATAGGCAAAATGGGTAAGCCCCTGCACAACCGAAACAAGCCTGTCGTGTTCGGCTGCCGTAGTAATCTCAACATGTGCCCCCCCTTCCTCAAAAAGTTCTCTAATTACCGGGAACCACTTCTCCGAACGTCCCTCTACAGGGACGAGAATGACAGTTTGCCCTCTGATAGTGGGAATTGTTGGTCCGAACATAGGATGTGTACCGAGAATTTCCACATCTGAAGGGGCAAATTTTTTCATAGCTTCCACAGGCTTTACTTTAATGGAAGTAAAGTCCATGAGAAGACTTCCAGCCTTCATTTTTGGAGCAAACTCCGCAATGGTCTCTTCAGTTACATTGATAGGCACCGAGACTATTACTATGTCACTTCCCGGAACAGCTTTTTCGAGATCCAAGGCAAAAGGAACTTCTAATTTTTTTGCAATCTCTGTTTTCCCGCCTTTTCCCCAGACTGTAACTTCATAGCCTTTTTGTTTGAAAAAACGGGTAAACCACTGTCCCATTTCACCGGTTCCGCCAAGGATCAGAACCTTCGTTTTTTCAGGGTTTTGATCTGTATTGATCTGACTCCCTGGTTTCAGATTAGCACTCAAGCCTGCAAAGCCTCCAGAACCGTTTTTTTCATAAGTTCGACTGGGGGTTCGATTCCTGTCCAGAGCTTGAAAGCTTCAGCTCCCTGATAGACAAGCATTAAGACTCCACTCACAGTCTTTGCGCCTGAGGCTTTTGCTTCTCTTAAGAGCCTGGTTTCTAGGGGACTATAGACAATATCAAAAACAGTAAGGTCAGAGTGGAGATCTTCTGCTGTGGCAATCGCAGTATCTACATTCGGGTGCATTCCAAGAGTCGTGGTGTTGATCAGGATATTGGCATCCTGCAACAGGTCTTTTAATCCGGAGAGCCCTCTCCCAGTTACGTTTCCAGAAAGGGCTGCAGCTGAGATATCTTTTGCAAGCTCGATTGCCCTTCCTTCGGTACGGTTTACTATTGTGATTTCAGCGCCATCGGCTGCAAGCTGAAAAGCAATGGATCTTGCTGCTCCACCTGCACCTGCAACTACGATTTTAGACCCCTTTATTTCCACTGCAGAATTCTGAAGTGCCTGCTTTGCTCCTAGTCCGTCCGTGTTGTACCCTTTTATTTCTCCGGTTTCCCCGAAAACGACAGTGTTTACAGCTCCTATTTTTTCGGCCAGTGGGTCAGGTTTTATGCAGTCAAATTTCAAGGCTGCCTCTTTTAAGGGTACTGTCAGATTCAACCCTCCGAACCCCATAGCTTCAGCTCCAAGAATTGCTTTTTCCAGTTTTTCGGGTTTCACCCTGAAAGCGTGATAGATACAGTCCATCCCAAGGGCTGAAAAAGCTGCGTTATGCATTGCAGGAGAAAGGGAATGGGCTATAGGGTTTCCAAATACGCCAAAAACTTGTTTCATTCGAGCAGCTCCAATATCTTCTTTATTTCATCTACCTGAAATTGCCCGGGAGCGGCAGAAACTTCACTATCAACAGCCGCATATGTCAGGACCGAACCGTAGAAAGGAGCAATTACCCTTGTATGTTTTCCAAGCCTACCCATGGCAATCGTACATACAGCGTTTCCTGCCTCCCTTGTTTCCAGTGCAACTCTTAACAGGTCAAGTACGTCTCTTCTCGATTGCGGCATAACAGCAAGTTTCGCAATATCTGCCCCTGCCAGAAATGCCTCTTCCAGAATAGTTTTCATTTCCTGAAAAGCCGGAGTCTTTGAAAAGTCATGGGAAGAAACGATTACGGTTTTTCCGCAGGCTTTTGCCGCTTTTATTACCTGGTCTCTTGCTTCTCTCTCAGCAGAGAGCTCGATGTCTACTGCATCTGGCCCATCTTTCAGAGAAATGAGATTTGCAGAAAGGAGATTTGTAAGAAGTTCGATTCTATCGTCCTCTTTTCCTTCCCATTTCCCTCCTTCCGTAATTGAGCGATTTGTGAGGATTACCGGAAGTCCTGTTTCGGATTTTACTTTTCGGATTGTTTCTGCAGCTGTTTCCAGGTCCCTGATTCCAAGCAAGTCCAGCCGGATTTCAAGAAGGTCGGCTCCCATTTTGGCGGCTTTTCTTGAAGTTTCAAGGGGTTTTTCAAGGATTACTGCGACAACGGCAGCTTTTTTCTCAAGGTCAAGCTGGCCAATATGAATCATTGTTTGCTCCGGTTTTTGTTTTCTGCTGATGACCATTTATTTTTCCGTTTTTTGTCTTTCCGTTGATGACCTTTTCTTCTTCCGTTTTTCCGCTGATGACCTTTTCTTTTCAGGAGTTTTTCATTTAGGAGGTTATTTCTCTATTATCGTTTCTTCGATTTTTTTACCGAAATGTCTGGCTCCCTCTTCCAGGCGAACCAGAACTTCATCGCCTTTCTTGAGTTTGGCAACTGAAATCGGATTTCCATCTTTTCCAACCAGCTTGATAGTTTCGGCATTTTGCAGGATTGCGCTCAGAGTACGATCGCCTGCTTTTGCTTCAATAAGCATGAGAGGACGGCTTTCAATCTTAACCCTGCCCACAAAACCTTCTCTCTGTCTCCCTTTTGAATCGATTATGGTTACCGCATCTCCAGTTCGAAGTTCCGAGAGGTAGCGGGTTTTATCTCCGATTTTTATATAAGAGTGAACCGCACCTGCATTTACTCTGAATGGGCGGGCTGCCACATATGGACTGTCATCTGATTCTGAATTTACAAGGAACATCCCGCTTGCCTGAGAACCTATGAGCATGCCTTCTCCCTTTTGCATAAGATTGCATGTGTCCACGCAGACTCTATCTCCCATTCCAAGAGGTTCGACCCGGGTTACAACCGCAGATTCAAGCTCAGTTCTTTCGTTTTCCAGCTCCCTTGCAGCCTGGATGGTGTCTTTAATTTCCTGGATGTTTCCACTGTCAAGAAGGACGCCATCTGCTCCGGTTTCAAGAGTCTTGAAAGCCAGCCTTGCTTCTTCAGCAGTCTTTACCCCGAAAATTATTTTTACGTCATAACGCTGAAGCTCAGCTATCAGGTTTTCCAGAGGAATAACCTTCCAGTCCGTGCCCGTTACAATCAGGAAGTCGCAGACCTTTCCCATCTCGGCTGCGAATTGCTCGTAGCGTTTGTCCTTGATTATAACATGTCCGCCAACAGCCACTCCTTTATCCCTTAGAAGGGTTGCTGCGTTTATGTCAAGAGAACCCTGAGTTTCAAGGGGTAAAGGTTTCGTCCCATCGCCTTCTCCTCTCTTCCCAACGACAATAATCTCAGCTCCGGATTTATTGTCACGGCCAAAGGTTGCTACCGGAATATTTCCCAGTTCCCTGACTTTTCCGACATCTCCTGGGTTTACAAGTACGCAGTCGGCTCCTGATTCAAGGCCTGTCGTAATTCTTTCTTTCTGTTGTTCCCATCCGCCTTCATCGGCTTTTATCCACACGCTTTTCTTCTTCAAAGGCTTCAACCCCGGTATATTTTTTATTTTTACTCAGGCCTTTTCCCTTTTTTAACTTCTGTTTTGGGTTCTGGTCTTGCTTTTCAATATCTAGCTCTCACTTTAGCTGTTCGAGGGCTTCTTCTACAGGCCTTCTATGATGTACGATTTCGCAAATAGCCCGGGTGAGTCTAACAGGATCCTTGTGCTGGAAAACATTTCTTCCGATTGCAGCACCTCTGGCTCCGGCTTCCATCGCCCCGTCAATCATCTCCAGGAGTTCTAGATCCGTTGAGGTTTTAGGCCCTCCTGCAATAACTACAGGTACAGGGCAGCCTCTAACAACGTCTCTGAAGCTATCAGGGTCTCCGGTGTATACTGTTTTTACAACATCAGCGCCGAGCTCGGCCCCGATCCTTGCAGCGTGCGCTACATTTACAGGGTCGTGCGGATTTGTGATCTTTTTACCTCTGGGGTACATCATAGTAAGAAGAGGCATACCCCATTCTGTACAGTCTCTGGAAATTTTTCCGAGTTGCTCAAGCTGGTCAGCTTCGGTTTCAGAACCTATATTAATGTGCATGGAAACGGCATCGGCTCCCATCTTGATTACTTCCTCTACTGTACAGACCTGCACTTTGGCATTGGGGTCCGGGCTCAGGGAAGAAGAACCACTTATATGCACGATAAGACCTATATCGTGGCCGTATCCCCTGTGCCCGTATTTTACCATTCCTTTCTGCATAAGGACGGCGTTTGCTCCTCCTTCTGCAACTTTGTTCACCGTATCAGTGATATTGATAAGCCCATCAATAGGCCCGTCTGATATCCCATGGTCCATGGGAATAATGACCATGTTTCTGCTTTCCCGGTTCATCAGCCTTTCTATCCGTATCTTTTTACCGATTTCTGACATTATAATCTCCTTCGAGTGCAAAATGCTCTTAAATTGTTGTTATATCTACTCGGAAACTCCGTGCTAGTATGTGACACGTTAGCACATTAAACATATTTAAAGCTATTCCAACTAGCTACGAGATAAGTTATGCACTTTAATAGTAACGGATATTCTTGAACTTTTCTGTATAATAATGTACTATAATGATCAAATCTGGAAGTCGACTATTTGTTATGAGTAAAAGGCATCATTGAAAATACATTCCAGGTTAGAGGAAACATAGATCAGAGAAACGTACAGAACTCGAGGCCTCCTGACTACGAAAACAAGTCTCAATTCTAAACTTTGAAAACATACAAGAATTAAAATAGGATAAGACCGGCTAATAGAGTAAACTCAGAGCGTTAGAAAATACAATCAGACTAAAACAGGAACTGAAGGAACTATGAAAGAGCTGAAAATTCTTGTTGTTAATAACTATGGACAATTTTGCCATCTCATTCACCGGACTGTTCGAGACCTTGACATGGATACGAAAATAATTCCCAATACAACGCCAATTGAGGATATCCTGGCAGAGGAGCCGGACGGACTGATCCTGAGCGGTGGACCGGATATGGATAGGGCAGGCTTATGTTTCGATTACGTCCGGGAAATCGATCTCCCTATTCTTGGAATCTGCCTCGGGCATCAGGCAATTGCCCTGGCATATGGAGGGCATGTTCATGCAGGGAAAAGAGGCGGGTATGCAGAGGTTGAGATAGAAGTGCTCGAAGAGGACGATATTCTGCGTGGACTCGGACCCAGGACTACAGTGTGGGCTTCCCATGCAGATGAGGTTGCCATTCTGCCTGAAGGCTTTATCCATCTTGCCCGTTCTGATATCTGTGAAATTGAAGCCATGCGCCACCCGACAAAACCAATTTACGGCGTACAGTGGCATCCTGAGGTTTCTCATACAGAGAAGGGAGAAGAACTGCTTACCAACTTCCTTGAAATTTGTGAAAATTATTAAGATCGATGTTAATTATTGACATTAACAATCGGGCTTTGTAGAAATCCTCTAAATTTTGATGTCCTTATTCTTGATTTTGGTAGGATTTCTACATAGTCAAAATGCAAAAAAATTAAAGTCAAATTAGACTTAACATAAATCATGAATGTAAAAGAATTTATTAAGCCAACGAAACAAAAAATCTATATTCTCATTATCTTAATAATAGGTTTGAACATTTTTCCCATTATTATTAAATTCGTTTCCACAATTTTTATCGCCAGGATGCTTGGTCCAGAAAAATATGCAGCTTTCTTGATTTTTAAAAGTACTAATATCTCATACATTCTAACTACAAACGTAATTTATTTTTTATGGATTTATTTAATCGTCTCTATAATTGTAAATATCAGTAAAAAGAAATCTCTGCAAAAATCTTAATACCTACTTAATATCACCTACTTAATATCCTAAGCAGGAATTAGTTTAAAATGTTTGAATTAGGATTTCTACATAGCCACCAATCAATATTAACAATCGATATTAATCTAAGGAACGAAATGTCCCTTAAGTTGTGATTATAAAAGAGAAGTAACGCTATACAAAGATAAAAAAGATCTTCGGGATATTACATCCCAAGTCTTTTCTTCATCATTTTCTGAATATTGAACTTTCCACCCCTGAAGCCTTTTAGAGCTGTCTGCATGGTTTTGTGGTATTTTAGAAGCTCCCTTACTTCTTCAGGGCTGCAGCCTGAGCCTCTTGAAATTCTTTTGATTCGAGAACCGCCTATGAGCTTGGGGTCAGTCATTTCTTCTTCTGTCATTGAGTCCATGATTATCTTGTAATTCTTCATCTTGTCACTTGTAGCCTGGAACATCTCATCTGAGAGTTTAACGCCTCCCATTCCGCCCATTCCCAGTGGCAGCATGGACATAATCTGTTTGAGAGGGCCCATTTTGTTCATGGCTTCAAGCTGTTTGTACATATCCTTGAGGGTGAAGCGCCCCTGCATCAGGGCCTCGACATTTACGTCTTCTTCGCTAAGGGTCTCTTCAGCCTTTTCCATCAGGCTTTTAAGGTCTCCCATGCCAAGAAGCCTTGAAATGAACCTGTCGGCTTCGAATTTCTCAAAATCTTCCGGCGTTTCCCCTACGCCGATAAAGGCAATAGGAGCTTTTGTTTCGGAAACGGCAGACAGGGCTCCGCCTCCTTTTGCAGTGCCGTCAAGCTTCGTTATGATAACGCCTGTAATCCCTACAGAATCATTAAAAGCATGGGCCTGCTGGCTTGCCTGCTGTCCGATACCTGCATCCAGCACCATGAACTTGTGGTTTGGCTTGGCAACGGCATTGATCTGTTCCATCTCCTCTATCAGATCGGATTCAAGAGCATGCCGGCCTGCGGTATCTACAATTTTTACGTCGTATTTTTCCAGGGCTTTGAGCCCGTTTCTGGTAATTTCGATGGCATCGGGATTGTTTTCTTCTCCATAGAAAGCTACATTGAGCTTCTCACAGAGAGTTTTAAGCTGGTGATATGCGCCAGGTCGGAATGTATCTGCGGCGATAACTCCTGCTTTGAGTCCTTTTCTCTGGAAGTAGCGAGCAAGTTTTGCTGTACTGGTAGTTTTTCCGCTTCCCTGAAGCCCAACCATCATTATAATCTGCGGCTTGAGCTGAATCTCAGCTCCCTTGCCGATAATTTCCATCAATTCCTGGTATACGATTCGGATTACGTGCTCCCTCGGGTTCATACCTGCAGGAGGGTCTTCTTTCATTGCACGCTCTTTGATTCTCTGGGACATTCCCATAACAAGTTTTACATTCACGTCGGCCTGGAGCAGAGCCCGCTGGATATCTTTTACTACTTCATTGACCGTACGCTCATCAATTCGCCCCGCGCCGATCAGCTTCTTGAGCGCCCCCTGTAAGGAGTCTCCAAGTTTTTCCATTACCATATGAAAGTCATCCTGCTGATTTTTTGAGGATAAATGAAAAGATAGTCACACTTTTTTGACCTTGTGTAAGAGAGTAACCTTCCTTAATAAGCCTTGAGTTTAGTAGCTTAAAAAAGGGATAAGTAAATGGGTTCTATGTATAAATCGGTAACCGGCTATAAAAACGTTGCCGGGTATGAAGATTTGAAAGGGTGTTATCTAAAAGGCTCTGAAAAGTGTTAAAACACGAGTTGAAACACAAAAATACAAACAAATCCAGAAAATAACTTACTATAGCGGGGGATGGATTCGAACCATCGGTCTACGGGTTATGAGCCCGTCGGGATCTCCTGGCTACCCCACCCCGCTACCGGGGAATTAAATCTGAAAATGTGTCAAACCACAAACAAACTCAGAAAAGAGCTTTACTATAGCGGGGGATGGATTCGAACCATCGGTCTACGGGTTATGAGCCCGTCGGGATCTCCTGGCTACCCCACCCCGCTACGGGGTTTTATTTATCAGGCCACCTTGCCTGGGACAACTATCAGAACATACTAACGATCGTTTATATAGTTTTCGCTTGGCTTTCTAATCTTCAGATTTCTATCGTGGAATTTAGGCGTTTCTCTAAAGAAATTCCTCAGTTAACTGCAATTTTTCATATTTCATATTCTGCCCGTTATTTTCTCAGGCTTTTCCGGAAATATATTTGATATTTCAAACCCTAAATCATATTATGACAAGGTGCTTGTTCTGCGGAGCTTATTGCGAAGTTAAGTGCGGAGTTTACTGCGAAGGCTATCCTGGAAGCCAGGGGGAAGGGGAAAAGGAAGAAGGTGCGGAAATTCTTGGATGTACACAAATCGGTACATCCTACATCTGTGAAAACTGTCTTAAAGACCTGAAACAGGCTCTTGAATCCCTTTAAAAAAGCCAGCCGGAGAGAATATACAGTACAGGATTAAAAGTTAAAAATGCCCTCTCCTTTACCGAACGTAATGAACAAACCGAGAAAAGGGCAGGTATTACCGGCAACTCAGACAACCTCAACATTGAGTATGAAGTTCTCTTCCTCTCCGGTTACTTTCTCCCAGGGTCTTTTATATATTCCTGTTACTTGCTGGCTGCCTTTAGATACGGCTTTAATCTCCCATAAATGGACTCCTCCCGCGCCCACAAGAGGTTGCTTTATTCCTTCAGGCTGCTCTGGAGGATAGTATTCTCCTGAGATATTATTGAGTCCCTGGCTCAGATTGAGTTCCCATGAATAGCCTGTGGTCGGGTTTTCCTTAAGTTTGAGGTAAAACGTGCTTCCATTTTCAAGACTTATACTTGTTCCGTTGTCAGCTTCGGTTATTATCTGTTGTTTCGGCGGCATAGAGCCGGAAGCTTCTTCAGGTACGTTATCTACGGGTAGCTCAAAAGACCCGGTTACTCCATTTACATTTACAGTGTAGTTTCCGGCTTTGAGACCTCGGACTTCAAGGGGAATGGTTTCCGTAAAACTCTTTATAGCCTGCGTACAGAATGCACCTTTAGGGCGTTTTGTACTGATATTGATATTGAAGGCATTTCCTTCGCGTTCATTCTTTATTTCGTTGATTTCAGTACATCCATCGGGTAGGTAGCCTTTTGCTATTACCTGTATCTGTACAGGAAATGACTCAAGGGTCACAATCTGGATACTCTTTACCTTTGCAGTACCGTATATGTAATCTCCTCCAGTGGTTCCGTGATTATTGTTTGTTCCGGTAATTTCCTGACTATTATTTGTTGTATTTTCTGATTCGGTTTCGTTCTGTTCTTCGTCAACGCAGCCGGAAAGAATAACCACAAAGGCCGTAAGCAGAAATGTTGTAACTTTTGCATACTTCCAAAACTTATTATTTGTTCCTGTTTTCATTTTTCCCCTCTTTTTCTCTCTGCTCTTATTCTTTCTAATACGTTTATGAAAAGATGAGCCTGTTTGGATTTATCCTTTGCTTAAACTTCAGTTCTGTTCGCAGCTTTATAGGTCAGTTCTCTTTTTTGTTGATTTGAATTGTATTGGAAACTCTCTTTGGTCGTGTCCTCAAATTATTGAACAGGAACTCTAAATGTTAATAGTTCCTTTAAACTCCATATGTGATCAGTTATTCCTTCTGCCATAGCTGGAGTCCTTTGAAACCATTTTCTATTTCCAGAATCTATTTTTAACCTTAGAGACTTATGAGGTTTTACAAAGTTATACCATGCTTGGAATAAGTCAAATGCTTTCTGATGCATCCTTTTGGTTTTACTGAAATTCATTCCTTTTCTTATAAATCTTGCAAGAGATGTCCTTATCGTAAGGTTTATCCTTTCTACATAAGAAGTTCCAATATAACCATCCGAATCAGCTCCAAGCATTTGGAATATCTCTTCAGGATCTCCAAAGATGATACGTTGAACTGTTTCAACTATATAATTTTTTACCTTTTTTTTCAATACTTTGACATATTTTAAATCGTCAAGTGGAACTATTTTAGGTAGCGGTTTTCTTCCGATACCTTTGTACTGTGGCAACTCGATTTTACCATAAACGTTTATAAGTGCTTCTTCAAAAGCATCCCAATCATCTGAGGTAAATACAGGGATAGGAGAAGATGGGGAACGCATATTCTCAACTTCTTTAAATAACTCTATAGCATCCTCTGTACTACGTTTTCCTTCATGATGAGAAAGGAGCAATCTTGTGTCACTTTTGATTGCTGTAAGTGAATATACGTCACCATACTCTTCAGAATCTTCTTCAGTAACATTTTTTTGCTTTTTTTATATATGACCAGATCTCATCAACCTCTACTCTCGTAAGATTAAGATTTTTGAGGAAATAAGTTGTAACTTCTTCTGCATGCCTTCCTGCAATCTCAAGCCATCTGCAAATTGTATCTTTACTATGTCCAGTAGCTCTTGCAACTCCACGGATACTTCCTTTTTCAGGAATCATAGCTATTGTCCTTAGAACTTCTTCATCAGAAGTGTTGAGTTCGAAAAATATTGTACCTCTAGTTTCACTAAAACATTTTTTACAAGTTTTACATTTAAGAAGCACATGGTTATTTTTACCATATCTTTCTTTAAGGACTATATTCCCTTGATTTTTAATTCCATAATCAGTGCAGTCTTTGTTCCAGCAAAAAAATTGTGAAAAATCTATTTCAGAAGTAATTAAGATGCCCCCAAATAATAATAGATTCAAGATTATATAAAACTAAGTCAATGATTTAGGGACACGACCCTCTCTTTTGATAGTAAATTTATCAATTCAAGTAGTTCAAAAACTTCTAATCCCAGTAACTCAGAAACTTTGAATTTCAGCCGTCCAAAAACTTTGAATTTCAACCGTCCAAAAACTTTGAATTTCAGCAGTCCAAAAACTTTGAATTTCAGCAGTCTAAAAACTTTGAATTTCAGCAGTCCAAAAGCTGATATCCACTTTTAAACAAGCTTTTATAATATTATGTCTCTATAAAACTTCATATATCTGAATATAAATAGATAAAACTCAGTATTAAAGTCCGATTCTTAAACCTCTATTCTTAAAGTCCACCCTTGATTTTTAGCACAGTTTTATATACCAACCCCATGTAACCATTAATAACAGTGTTAACTATATGTTTTTTGTCTGAAGCATACAGTTTGTACTTTTAATATTCAGAATGACAATTTTTCGCAGTAAAATTGAAAAAAATATTTAGAGTTGCTATTTAAGGAGGATCCATCTTGAGTTCCTGGAAAATATCTAAAATATTACATAGCATGGAAGTTAAAAGAAGTGATTAGAATAGATTTTTTCTTGCCTCGTCTCAAGTAAAGATAAGGTGGTATTTCAGTTGAGAGTTGTAATCATCACACAGGGAGTTTCTAACGTTTTTGAATCTGTTATTGAATCAGGACATGAGGTAGTGGGAATTGTTGAGTGCTCCCGGACAAGAGAACCTAACTCATTCCTTAAAGCTATAGGAGGGGCTTTTACAGACGTCTATTATTCATTCACCTCGAAGACTTTAAATTTAAAAACCTTCTCTAAAAAACTGAAAATTCCTTATTACTACTTAAGGAAAAGAGACAACGAGACCTTTCAAAAATGGATGAAGCATTTACAGCCCGATATTATAGTTGTGTATTCTATGTCTCATCTCTTGAAGGAGAATATATTTACTATCCCGAAACTTGGGACTATTAATCTCCATTATTCACATCTTCCGGAATACAGAGGGCCAGCCCCCCTTTTCTGGGAATATTATGATTATATCCTTAATCCAGGAGTCACTCTTCATTATATAAACAAAGGCGAGGATACCGGCGATATAATTTTCCAGGAAAGGATTCTCATAAGTTCGGGTGAAAAGCTCGAGGAAGTTGTTCAGAAATTATCTTTGACAGGAATAAAGTTTCTTTTAAAAACAATGGATACCATTGAGAGTGGAGATGTTCCCAGAGTACAGCAGTCTGCAACTACTCCAACGGTGAGAGCCAGAAAGATTAAACCTGATGAATATAATGAGCTCATAAAATGGGATGAGTGGGGTGTTGAAAGAGTATTTCATTTTTTAAATGGCACTCCGAAGTACCATTACACTCTGCTGAAGAAACCCAATTTGCACAAACTTGGGCTCACGATTAAAATTCTGAATAAAGAAAAATGTAATACTTCCGGATATAAAGTAGGAAAACTTTATAAGGAGAATTCAAAACACTTTTTCGTCTGCAAAAACGGAAAAATATATGTTGATGTTACATTTTCACCTGCAAGTTTTCTTGCCCGAATTTACCCTTATATCTGCTGAGCCTGCTCTTTGTAATACAGAACAAGGTCTTCAGTCCATCTTAGAGCTGGAGGCTCAAAACCCATAATAGTTTCCTGGTCAAAAATCCCTTTTGAAGTAAGAAAATCAGCAGCCATGAAGTGTTCGGTCTTAACCAGCATAGCAATCTTTATCTCGTTCTTACAGATAAAAAGCCTTTTTTTCTCTCTGGCCAAATAAAGTTTCAGTTCTTCTTTGAAATCAGTTTTCAGTCTTTCACAGATTTTTTCTGTTACTACGAGGGTTATTCTGGTATCATTGTCTTTATTTGCTAGAAATATTTCGGAAAAGACCGGATGAAATATTGATGAAAAACAGAGTATCTTTTTTGATTTCCTTATGTTATCCAGGAACACGGAAGAAGGCTCAAAAATATTATCTGGATCAGGTTTAACAAGGAAGCAGAACTTCAGTTCATTAAGCCTTTCCAGAAATGCCCTGGGTAATTCGGAGAGATCGCGATCCTGCCAGTATTCCGCATTCTCCTCAATGACTTGCAGAGTATCGAGCAAAGGCTCCATCTTCTCGACCAATATTTTCGCAAGAGGCGTTAGCCTGTACTCCCGATCTTCCTGAAAAACCAGATGTTCATCCTTCAGTTTTTTGATTTGGGGAAGCATGCCCGTCGGGTTAACGTTTAGACCGTTTACTATTTCCTCTATCGGTTTACCTCCATTTTTGAGAAGGAGCAAAAGGTCTTTTCTCTTCTGGGACATAAAAATCAGGTCTATCAAGGCTTTGTCCATTGATTTCACTTTCCGGATCATGCACTTTTGCGAAAGATTCATTTTTCCTTCGGTTTTTAGAAAGGCTTTTTGAAGGGATCTGCCAGCTCTACTAGAGATGTCTAAAGATATCTGAAATTAACTTCAGTCGTGTCCTTTCAGTCGCATCCTTTCAGTATGGCAAGAGTTTATAACCTACCTTTAAAACGTTCATTTTTTAATCTTATGCTATTCTTTTTAATATTGTGGTATTCTTTTTAATATTGTGATATTCTTTTTAATCTTATGCTGTTCTTTTTAATCTTATCCCGTTCTTTTTAATCTTTTTCGAGTTATCCTTTGACAAGATAAGAAAACTTAAGGTCTATAATCTAGATTATATAGGTCGAATATAGAGCTTGGAAATTGATACTTCTTATCTAATTGATACTTCTTATCTGATAGTATCCTGACTGTGTATCGCGATTTCCAGATCACGGAGGACTTTGCATAAAATCATTCAAGTGTGTGCTTACGAACTGGGATTACATTTATAGTTTGTGCCGAAACATATCTACGGAAATCAAACGTTCTGGATATGAACCGGACGTAATTATTGCGCTTGCAAGGGGGGGCTGGTTTGCCGGGCGAGTGCTCTGCGATTTTCTGGGACTTGATGACCTGTCCAGTCTGAAAATCGAGCACTACATCGGAGATACAGCTATCGATACCGGTGAGCCTTATATTCGATATCCTCTTTCGAACAATGTGATGGAAGGAAAAAAGGTACTTATTGTAGATGATATTGTTGATACTGGAGAAAGTATGCTTAGTGCCAGGGCTTACGTGGAAAATCACAATCCTACAGAAGTCAGGACCGCTTCATTACAGTACCTGGGGAGTTCTAAAATCGACCCAGATTATGTTGGCGAACGGCTTGAAGATTGGGCCTGGATTATCTATCCCTGGAACTTCATAGAAGATATGACAAGTATCTTGACTAAATGCATGAGAAAAGACCCAAAAAAACTCTGGAATCTTGAGGACCTTAAACACAGCCTTTACATAAACCATGATCTGGACTCTATTGTTTTTGAAATCACCCAGCCAGGAAGGCTCCCAGAAGTTCTGGAGGAGATGGAGAGAGTATGCAGAGTCAATTCCGAAATTATTAATGGAAAGAAGCACTGGAAGCTATTATAACAAACTTTATTATATATTTCTTCCTGAGTGGGCTAAATAGCTTATGCTTCTCACTGGAAAGTGGAGGGAACCTACAACCGAAGAGGATATTTTTACTTTCACTGGGTGGAATTATCTTTCGTTTAAATGAAGGCGTTAAGCTGTAAAATACAAATATACATATCTATTCAGGGTATCTATATTTTAAGTACCCATAAGGCTATCATTATAGCCACCTTGTATATCATTTAAAATCTCGATCCATGATCTCAAACTGGTCTGAAATCCAGGTGCCAGATTGGTCTGAAATCCATGATCTCAAACTGGTCTAAAATTCAGAATACCAGATTGATCTAAAAAAACCGAATACATAATTACATCATTTACAATAAATTAATTCATTAACATCAAATTAACCCACTATCTATTACCGGTGAATTCATGCCCCACAGATGTACCAGATGCGGAACCATTTTTGAAGACGGAGATTCTGTCATCCTGAACGGCTGCCCGAACTGCGGTTGGAATAAATTCCTTTATGTAAAAAAAGAATGTGAAGGTTTGGAAAATCAGGAAAGGCTTGCTCTGGAAGAACAAAAGTTGGATCTGGAATCCTCTCTGGATGAAGTTGTCAGGAATATTGATGAGGCTCTTGCTTCTGAGCAGGAAAGTGTAAAGCAGGAACCAGAAGCAGAGAGGGAAACAGATGAAGAAAGAGTAGAGTCCGTAAGAATTCTTGGACCTGGCTCCTATGAACTTAACCTGGACTCTCTTCTTGAAAGAAAAGAACTCGTTATGGCAATTCGGGAAGAAGGGTCTTACGCCCTGCACTTGCCCTCGGTTTTCAGCCAGCAAAAGGAAAACAAAAAGAAAAACTAAAAAGCAGAAATAACTTAGATTTTTCAAAATTTCCCAGAAATTTATTTCCTGGGTGTTTTTGAGGAATAATTTCCGGATAGTTTTATAGAACAAAGCGTAAAAGCCTTTGCTTTTAGCCTGAAGTATATGGTTAGCTTATCTTATTTTCGTTATTTTCAATTGTAAATTTCTTCTTTAATTATTCCTCATTATACCGTAGCTTACATTTTATATTCTGATTTGTTTGTTTCTGGATTCAAAGGGTTTGCATTAGAAAGATTATTCTATAAAGAGCCCAAATATGTACTGAATCTTAAAACTTGTCACTTTTACCATTAAGCTGGGGTCTTAATGAAAATCAACATTTTCTGTAAAATACTCATACTTGCAGTCTTTCTTGGATTGGCTGTTTTCTCAGGAAGTTTTCTTCTGGTTAACAACGAAGACGTTATTTCTGAATGTTCCAGAAAACAGCTTGTTGAAACCGTTTCTAACGAAAGCTCGATAAAGGAAGTTACAGACTTTCACGAGAATGATATCGTTCAGAAAGTAAATCTTCAGGATAACCCTGTTAATTCTCAGGATTACTGGGACGACTCTGAAACTTTTGTTGTAGATATTAAAAAGTTCAAGGAATCGGCTGAAAGTGGAAATATTAATCTAAGATTACTAGACAGAAATTTTGACATAGAATTTGATGAGATTTTAGTTCTCAATGGGGGAGATTCATGTCATTACTCAGGGCACGTTAAAGGGGTTCCTTACAGTAGAGCTGAATTTTATGTTTATGGTGAGGTTTTTTGTGGTTCAATCGAGTTTTGCAATCTGATGTACACAATTGCGGTAACTTCAGAAGAATATAATGGAAAAACTGTTCACGCAGTATTTTTGATAAACTGGGAAAATGAAAGAAAGAAAATGAAATATTTGTTGGATCCTCTAAGTTTCCTGCGTGGTTCAGGTTCAACAAAGAATTTGCCAGGAACTGGTGAAAGCAATAAGCAACTCATCCTCTAGATTCATGAATGACACTTATTGTTTTGTTAGCTTACACTCAAGTCCAGTCTTTTGCTTCTTACACTTCAATCCAATTTTGCTGTTATTTAGAGCCTCATATCCAGAGCTTTCTTATTTTTGGTTACGAAAGAAAACAAATAACTATAGAAACATTTATATAACTTTAATGCTAACTATAGGTTACTATCATGTACATTCTCCTTTCCAGCTAGTCTTCCGGGTAAAGTTTCAGGCAGGCTTTCCTGTTCGAATTTACTCAAGGCTAGATACTTATAATCAAAAAATATACAATCGCAAAAATCTGGCACTATTGCCTTAATATCTCACAAATTTAGATTATTATCAGAGGAAAATAATGGAACCGGCAAAATTACTCGACATTCTGGGGAATGAAAACCGCAGGAAGATTATTCAACTTCTTGCAAACCGTCCCTGCTATGTCAGTGAGATCTCTAGCAGGTTGGGAGTAGGGCCAAAAGCCATAATAAGTCATCTAGGTCTGCTTGAGCAGGCAGGACTTATAGAATGCAGTGTGGATGAACAGAGACGCAAGTACTTCAATATCGCAAATAATATGCGACTTGAAGTGTCAGTATCCCCATATGCCTATACGGTAACACTTCATGATGTTACTTTTGACAGGGAAAAAAAAGAAGAGGCCCCTGTAAGAACGGAGATTCCTCCAGGGGAAGAATCTTCAACTTTCTTTCTTAAGTTGAACAGCAGGCTTAAGGAACTCAAAAAAAGGCACGAAGAACTTGCACAGATGCAGCAGCAGCTTCAGGTTGAGTACACAGAAGCTATGGACCGTTGTCTGGATTCAATTGAAGAAATAGCCAGGAACCCTGTAGAGTGTGAGCTCCTGTTTGAACTTCTGAAAAATGAAACCACTCTCGCTACCCTATGTTACAACCTGCGCTTGCACCCGAGTGTTGTTAACGCTAACCTTATAGACCTCACAAAGAGGGGGTTTATTGAGTATGGTATTAAAAATAATCAGTATTACTGGAAAATCCGTGAGATCGGAGTTGAGAACGAATGATTGAAGAAATTAATTTGAGAGTTGCTGAAGCTTATCATAAGGACGTGGGCAGGGGAATTGCAAGAATTGACACCCGCTTGATGCAGCAGATGGGGCTTGTAAGCGGGGATATAATTGAGATCTCAGGGAAAGCCAAGACCTACGCAATTGTCTGGCCAAATGTGGAGCATGAACAGGAAAATCGGATCCGGATCGACGGAAACTTGCGTAGTAATGCCAAAGTTGGGATTGATGACAGGGTTACAATCCAGAAAGTCCAGGCAAAACACGCCCAGAGAGTTACTCTTGCTCCTTCTCAGCCTGTAAGACTTGTTGGGGGGGCTCACTACATCCTCAGAATTATTGAGGGAAGACCTTTGAACAAAGGTCAGCAGATCAGGGTGGAAACTGTAAATAACCCTTTGACTTTCGTAGTTGCATCCACAAGACCTGCAGGACCTGTTGTTGTTACTAAAGACACTGATATCGTCATCAAGGAAAAATCAGCTGAGGAGATCCGGGTTCCAGAAGGCATTTCATATGAGGATATCGGTGGGCTTAAACGGGAAATTCAACTTGTCAGAGAAATGATTGAGTTGCCTCTGAGACATCCTGAACTCTTCCAGAAGCTTGGAATTGAGCCCCCCAAAGGAGTACTGCTTCACGGGCCTCCAGGCACGGGCAAAACATTGATCGCAAAGGCAGTCGCAAGTGAAACCGATGCAAATTTCATTACTATTAGCGGCCCTGAAATCGTTTCCAAGTATTATGGAGAAAGCGAGCAGAAGCTTCGCGAGATTTTCGAGGAAGCCGAAAAGGAAGCACCTTCTATCATCTTCATAGATGAGGTCGACTCCATTGCCCCCAAGCGTGGTGAAGTCACAGGAGAACTGGAACGCAGGGTAGTTGCCCAGTTGCTCTCCCTTATGGACGGTCTAAAGTCCAGAGGCGAGGTAGTTGTAATTGCTGCCACAAACCGTCCGAATTCAATAGATGAAGCTCTCCGTCGCGGTGGAAGATTTGACAGGGAAATAGAAATCGGAATTCCCGATCGGAACGGCAGGAAGCAGATTCTTCTCATTCACACCAGAGGTATGCCTATTCAGGATGTAAGCCTTAGTGAGATTGCAGATGTAACTCACGGGTTTGTAGGCGCTGATCTTTCTTCCCTCTGTAAAGAAGCTGCAATGCATGCTCTCAGAAGGATAACTCCAGAAATCGATATCGAAGAAGAAGAAATCCCACAGGAAATTCTTGATAAACTCGTAGTCACCAAAGATGATTTCAAGGAAGCCCTGAAGAATATCGAGCCGTCTGCAATGAGGGAAGTTTATGTTGAGGTTCCGCATGTAGGATGGGATGATATCGGGGGACTTGAAAATGCAAAGCAGGAACTTATTGAAGCTGTTGAGTGGCCTCTGAAGTATCCTGAACTTTTCAGCACTATCAATATAAAACCCCCCAGAGGAGTATTACTGTTTGGGCCTCCGGGTACAGGTAAAACCCTGCTTGCAAAGGCCGTTGCAAGTGAAAGCGAAGCCAATTTCATCAGCATTAAAGGCCCGGAGCTGCTCAGCAAGTATGTGGGAGAATCCGAGCGTGCGGTCAGGGAAACCTTCAGGAAAGCCAAACAGGCTGCACCGACGGTTGTCTTCTTTGACGAAATCGATTCAATTGCACCCCAAAGAAGTTCTGCTTCAGATACGCATGTGTCCGAAAGAGTTGTCAGCCAGATCCTTACCGAACTGGACGGAATAGAGGAACTCAAGGATGTAATTATTGTTGCTGCCACAAACCGGCCTGATATGGTAGACCCTGCGCTTCTCAGGCCTGGCCGCTTTGACAGGCTCATCTATATCAAGCCACCTGATAATACAAGCAGGGAAAAGATCTTTGAGATCCATACGCAGGGAAAACCCGTTGCAGAAGATGTAAATATCTCCGAGCTTGCTGATATGACCGAAGGGTACGTGGGAGCAGACATCGAGGGTATTTGCAGGGAGGCTGCGATGCTGGCCCTGAGGGAAATCGTTACTCCAGGAGCTGACAGAAAGGACATCGAGAAACGGGCAGGAGAAGTCAGGATTTCAAAGAAGCACTTTGAACGGGCAATCCGCCGTGTGAAGCCTACAACATCCAGGGAAAGCCTTGCGGCTTATGAACGGAGTGCTGAACTCTTTGCTAAATATGCAACTGAATTTGAAGAAGAAGCTCCCGAGGCAGAAGAACAGGAAAAAGAAATCGAACACGAAAATGTTCCGAGTTTCTTTCAGGCTCAGTAAGCCCACTTCCTTATAAGCCGGCAACTTCCGGCTTTTTATTATCAAAAATTCAGAAACTACTGAAAAGAAACAATGACTGATTTATACTGTTGATTTGATATATTCACTTGGACAATAACGAGTTATATATGGATAAATTAATAACGGGGTAATTATATGGACAGAGACAGTAAAAAAAGGAGAAATTTTTTCGATGAAATCTTTGGAATTGACCCGGTTAAGGACGTGGACGAAATGTTTGAACGCCTTAGCAGGGCAATGGGTATGAGTATGGAAAATTTTGGGCAGGACCCTTTCATCTATGGGTTTTCTTTAACTCAGAGACCAGGAGAAGAACCTGAAATCCGTGAATTCGGGAATATTCCTATGTTTGAGCATACTGAGACCGAAGAAAAGAGTTATCTTGATACAAGAAAACCCCTGATTGATGTACTGGAAACCGAAGAGACGGTTCATGTGATTGCCGAGGTTCCGGGCATCGAGAAAGAAAATATTAGATTAAACGCAACTGATTTAATACTTGACATCGAAACAATAGATGGGAATCCAAAATATTCCGAACGTGTGGAACTGCCCGTAAAGGTTGACCCCCAGAGTGCGAAAGCTACATACAAAAACGGTGTATTGGAAGTTACCTTTAAGAGGCTGGAATCCAGTTCCCGAACCTCAATAAATATTGAGTGACTTACTGGGAATTGCACTGCAGGTGTAACAGCACGAGGAAAAGCAGAGGTAATAATGGTGGGCATAAGAAAAAGAAAGGATTTCTTTGAAGAGTTTGGATCTGAACTTTTTGACAACCTGGAAGAAATGATCGAAGCCCTCCTGGAAGATATGGGAGAGTCCGTCCCCTTCGTATACGGATTTTCTATCATTCGTCGCCCGGGGGAAGACCCCGAACTCCGAGAGTTTGGAAATGCTTCGGAAAATTCTGAGGATGAAGAAAATCTATTCCCCTCAGAAATAAGAGACCCTTTAATTGATATCTTTGAAAGCGAAGAATTAGTACACGTACTTGCAGAAATCCCGGAAATCGAAAAGGAAGATCTCCTTCTGCATGCGACTGCTCAAAATCTTGAAATCAGGATTCTTGGAGCTTCCGAATACTCTCAGGACATAGAGCTTCCTGCCCGTGTGGATCCTAAGAGTGCAAAAGCCAGCTATAAAAACGGAGTACTTGAGGTTACTTTCAAGCGTTGTACTGAAGAAAGGCCCGTTGAAATCGAAATTAACTGACGCAAACGGACTTGAAGAGCTGAGCGAGTTGAAGATCTAAGTGAAGAGTTAAGTACAAAAATATACTGAAAAACGGTTTGAAAATTGTAGTTGTAAAAATCAGTCTGAGGTCCTGATAATCACACGTTGAATAGTGGTTAATGAAAAACGGTTTGAAAATTGTAATTGGAAAAGATCAGTCTTAAGTCCTGATTATCACACGTCGAATAATAGTTAAAAGCAGATAGTGTGCAGAACTATAGACAAAAAGTAACTAACTCTGTTGTCTAAAGTGAAGTTGAATCTTTCAATGCATGCTATTTGTAATCCTATTTATGTGCACACTCTTTTAATAACTTTAATATTCTTTACCTTCTTGTTTTTAACTTCACTTTACTATTTTGGGCTCTTCGTCATTCTCTGTGGATAAGATGATTTCAATTCGAGACCGCATTGGTTTTTATGAAGACATTACGAGGATATCCACACAAAACAACGAAGAGCCCTATTTTGTGTCTTATTTTATGAGTCGCCCTTATTTTGGTTTTGTCATATTAATATAATGCTCTTTTGTAATATCTTTTCATACTCTATATCAATACCCCTATTTCTTAATCTGGATATTGAGGCTTTCAACAATAACGATCTAAAACCAAAGCAACATATTATAAATTAAAAAATATATATCCAATAAAATAAAGCGTTCCCTAAAATAGTATAAAAATGATTCGATCGGTTGTAAAAAATAAAACTAAAAAATTTGTGGCTTTATGTCATAAATTTTATAATTATGGACTATTGTATAATTAGTTGTACTTTTGGCGTGAACAAAAGCAAAAAATATATACGCATGATTGTTTAACAGGGAATCTGTAGTCCCGAAATAATAAAAAGCATGTGTAGTCGAGGACGAAAGCTCAAGACATTATCTGGCTAGAGGAACTTGACTCCTCTACTCTTAAGACCGAAATCAGTCTTGTGCATAAGGTACTGGATAACCGTGTATAGTTCGAGAATTTAGAGGGCTTCTCAATAGAAAAACTCAATATTATGCGAGTAAGAAAGATAAAAGTGACGGAAATAAATTTTTTGTCTTTTATGAGGCGATAAAACATTATCTCATAAAGCTAAGATCAAAAATATCCTATTCAAGAGCCAAAAAACATCTTAGATAAGGCTTCCATTTGGAAGCAAATGAAAATCTTTCTCATAAGCACGGATATTGAATTAATCTATGGAAAAATATAGAAGGCCTTTATAAAGCTAAAGAATTCGGGGCTTTTCAATGTTTAACATTAGTTAATTTATTAGTTAATTCCCAAGAATTTTGTAATCTACAGTGCTCACAATTAATGATTTTACTTATCAATAAACAGTATACTTGTTACATTTACGTATTGATCAACTATTTTATCCCCCTAAAAATAGAGCTTTAGGCTGTTTAGAGGGCTCAAATGTATACAGCGTAGTCTACAGGCTTACTTTACTGTGAACACTATAGACTACTATAGACTAAATAGCAAAGGAGGAAAAATTAATGGGTCTAGAACCAGGAATTTTAGCTGGATTTCTTGTAATATTCCTTGCCGTACTGCTCGGCCCTTTTAAAGTCAAGATTATTGAGGAGAATCTGGAAGTATTTTTGTTCTTATGCGGAGTTGCGACAATGACAATTTCAGGTTTTGTCACACTTCCGGGTACAGAGACCGGCTGGAGGCCGGAGATAATCAAAGAAGCGTTGACTTCACCGTTGAACTCTTTACATATTGCCGGGATTCCAATCGGTATATTCCAGGTAGTTCTTATTGTTGGTTTAGTTATCTATAAATGGCATGAGCCGATCCAAAAAGCAATTGGAAAAATTGCCGCAGCGCTCTCTGTTAAGATTCTGGCCTTCATTCTCATTGTTGTTCTTGGTTTGTTTTCCAGTGTGATGTCGGCTATCCTTGCATCAATTATTCTTGTTGAAGTGGTTAATGCAATGCCTTTGTCACGAAAATCTAAAGTAGATCTTACAATTATCGCATGTTTTTCAATCGGACTTGGTGCAGCGCTTACTCCTCTTGGAGAACCTCTCTCAACAATTGCTATCTCAAAATTATCCGGTGCACCTTATCATGCTCAATTCAACTTCTTGATGAAAATGCTTGGCATGTATATCGTTCCAGGTATCTTTGCGTACGGGCTTTTTGGGATGTTCGTCCTTGGAAAAGTTGGTAAAAATGATCCCGGAATGAAAGCCGAAGAATACAACGAAACTGTAAAAGATGTCGTAATGAGGGCTGTTAAAGTCTACTTGTTTATTATGGCTCTCACATTGCTGGGAGATGGTTTCAAGCCTATTATCTTCGAATACTTTGCACAAATACCTCCCGCAATACTGTACTGGGTTAACATGGTTTCTGCCATACTTGATAATGCTACTTTAGCAGCAGCTCAAATAGGACCCACACTTAGTGAAGCCCAGATAAAAGGTATCCTTATGGGACTTTTAGTTGCCGGCGGAATGCTTATACCAGGAAATATTCCTAACATCATCTCTGCAGGTAAACTGGGTATAACCAGCAAAGAGTGGGCAAGGCTTGGGTTGCCTGTTGGAATCGTTTCCATGGCTATCTATTTCGTCATTATCTTTGTGCTTAAAATTTAAACTAACTTGCCCATAGTTAATAAGATTCAGTTTCAAGACGGTGAAGAAAGTATAGGTTAGATCACTGGATTTTGAAACTGAATCCTCAATTTGAGTTCTTTATATTTTTTTCTTGGAATATCATCCAGGCTTTAATTGCTTTTTTTCTTTTAAATTTGCAGAACTTTTTCTTCTTTCTAAGAAGCCTGCAGTTCATAATCCGGCTAAAAGCTTCATAAATGCAATAAAAACAAAGAACAAGCTTTTACCTCTCACCAGAAAAACCTGAAACATCTCTTCTAAGAATGTGAGATTGAAATCTGTTTCAAAGTATTGAAAATGATCTAAATCTTTAATTCTGAGAATATGTTAAAAAATATATGTTGTTTCCTATTTTCTACTCTCTTTCTGCATATATACACAAAAGTGCCATATATTTTCTCAACTTGATAGCATTTTAAATATTTATCTTGTCCTTAATAAATAATATATGACAAATGGGTAAATAAATTCTACATTTGTGTCCATTTTACCAATTGCGGGTTCTGGATCTATTTGAACTAAAATTTTTGTACTTAATGTCTACTTTTATATATAAAACAATTTAATATGTATGTTTAACAGATGAAACAGTTCTAAGCTATATGATTTATCCGAATTTTGGACCGAAAGTAATTTCTGTATATAATAAAAATGCATTATGGGTAAAGTCCATTTCAAAAAGTAAACAAACTTTATTTGTAAAAAATATAAAATTTAAATTGAATATTAAAGACTAATATATTACTAAAGAATAAATAGAGCAAGTCTTTATAAGACTAAAACATTCTAGGCTCTAACACTGTTTCACGTAGGTTATTCAACGTTGTGGTCTAAAAAATATTAAAGGAGGAAAAAGTAATGGCTCTTGAACCAGGAATTTTAGCTGGGTTTCTTGTAATATTCTTAGCCGTGTTACTCGGCCCTTTTAAAATACACGTTATTGAAGAAAATCTGGAACCATTTCTGCTTGTGTGTGGAATAGCAGCAATGACTCTTTCAGGTTTTGTCGAAATCCCGGGTAATGAGACTGGCTGGCGAATGGATATTATCGAAGAAGCATTTACTGCACCGCTACATGTTGGGGATATATTCGGCATTCCAATAGGCATATTCCAGATAGTGCTTGTCGTCGGCTTGATTATTTATAAATGGCATTCTCCGATTCACAAAGCAATTAGAAAATTAACTGATATGCTTTCTGTAAAAGTCTTGGGTTTTTTTCTCATTGTTGTTCTCGGTATGTTTTCCAGTGTGATGTCGGCTATTCTTGCATCAATTATTCTCGTTGAGGTAGTTAATGCAATGCCTCTATCTCGAAAGTCCAAGATAGACCTCACCATCGTTGCATGTTTCTCAATTGGACTTGGTGCTGCACTTACTCCTCTTGGAGAACCTCTTTCAACAATTGCTATCTCAAAGTTGTCTGGCGCACCTTATAATGCTGACTTCATGTTTTTGTTCAATATGCTGGGCAAATACATTATTCCAGGTATCTTTGTGTATGGTATTATTGGAATGTTTTTCCTTGGAAAAATTGACCCAAAAGACCAGGGAATGAAAGCAGCAGACTATAACGAAACTGTAAAAGATGTTGTAATGAGAGCTGTAAAAGTTTATGTGTTCATCATGGCTCTCACATTTCTCGGAGATGGTTTCAAACCTCTTATTCTTGAATACTTCATACAAATTCCGTCAGGTATTCTTTACTGGGTTAACATGGTTTCTGCCATTCTTGATAACGCTACCCTTGCAGCTGCTGAGATAGGACCTGCTCTTAGCGAAGTCCAGATAAAGAGTATTCTTATGGGGCTTTTAATTTCGGGTGGAATGTTGATCCCTGGAAATATCCCGAACATCATCTCTGCAGGAAAACTTGGTATTAATAGTAAAGAATGGGCAAGGCTTGGATTCCCTCTTGGGATTATCTCAATGGCTATCTACTTCGCCGTTATATTTGTGCTTGGGTTCTAAACTTAAAATTTGCCCATCATTGTAAATAGGATTAAGTTTCAAGATCCAGTAATTTTTATTTTTGAATTTATCACTGGATCTTGAAATCGAATCTTGATAAGACCTTTTAAACGATAGGAACTTTAATGAACCAGAGTGTTAATTTTGAGCTTATCCCAAAACTCAAAATAGCGTCTCTTAATTTCCAAATTCCGAACGATCAATCAAGTTTCCTATTATGAAGATGGCTCTAAAATTTTATTATCTGAAGATCAAAATTGGTTTTGTGATAAGCTCTTTCAAATTGTTATTTCTCTATATGCATCCATATTCCATTTAGGCATTTTTCTATAATTGTTACCAGATAGATTCCGAAATCCCCTGGTTGGAATGACAACTGGAGTAAACTCTCCAGAGTCTGATTATTATCTCTTTCTTACCTTTTCTGCTGACTCTATTAAAAGAAATTAGCTTTGACAGCTTGCTTATAATCCGTGTAAAGTCTGCAATGTTGGGAACGAAGTAAAGAAGCACTTTCTACAAGCTTGAATATTAATTTTCATTCAAAGCTCATATGTAAAGTAAGCTTGACCTTTTTTCATCTTTAAGGATATTATATCGAGTCTAAACGGAATAAATATATTATTGAACAGAGTATTAATAGGTTAATATATAATAAAGCAGGTCATCTTAATGACCATATTTTCGAGGCTTTGTAATATTTTCCTGTATATAAGTCTCCCCAGGCAATCAATAATCTAAAAATTACCAGAGGAGGAAAAAGTAATGGCTCTTGACCTAGGAGTTTTAATTGGATTTCTTGTGATATTCCTGGCTGTATTGCTAGGGCCTTTTAAAATACATGTTATTGAAGAGAATCTGGAAGTATTCCTTTTCATATGCGGAGTGCTTGCAATGTCCCTATCAGGTTTTGCTAAGATTCCGGGAGTAGAGACGGGATGGAATTTGGAGATAATTGAAGAGGCAGTAACTGCACCGCTGCATGTTGGGGATATATTCGGCATTCCAATAGGCATATTCCAGATAGTGCTTGTCGTCGGCTTGTTTATTTATAAATGGCATGCTCCGATTCACAAAGCAATCAGAAAATTGACTGACATGCTTTCAGTCAGGATTCTGGCTTTTATTCTCATTGTTGTCCTTGGGTTTACTTCAAGCGTGATGTCAGCTATTCTTGCAGCAATTATTCTCGTTGAAGTGGTTAATGCGATGCCTCTATCTCGAAAGTCCAAGATAGACCTCACAATTATTGCATGTTTCTCAATCGGGCTTGGTGCTGCACTTACTCCTCTTGGAGAACCTCTTTCAACAATTGCTATCTCAAAGTTGTCTGGCGCACCTTATCATGCCGATTTCATGTTCTTATTTAATATGTTAGGGAAATATATAATTCCAGGTATCCTTGCTTATGGTATCGTTGGAATGTTTTTCCTTGGAAAAACCAATACAAAAGAGCATGAAATGGAAGCGGCAGACTATAACGAGACTGTAAAAGATGTTGTAATGAGGGCTGTCAAGGTTTATGTGTTTATTGCAGCACTCGTATTGCTCGGGGAAGGATTCAAACCTATCATTTTCGAGTACTTTATTCAGGTCCCGTCTACGGCTCTCTACTGGATTAACATGGTTTCTGCTGTCCTTGATAATGCCACTCTCGCAGCTGCTGAGATAGGGCCTGTCCTCAGCCAATTCCAGATAAAAAGCGTACTAATGGGACTTTTAATATCAGGTGGAATGTTGATCCCAGGAAATATCCCGAATATCATCTCTGCGAGCAAATTGGGTATAACCAGTAAGGAATGGGCAAGGCTTGGATTACCTCTTGGACTTACCTCAATGACCGTATATTTCATTGTACTGTTTGTACTCGATATTTGATATCAAAATGTGCATGTTTAATCCGACAGTTTAACCTGGTACAGCAGTTCTACTTGGTCACAGTCTCAAACGGGTGAGAAAAAATCTGAAGGGTGTATGAGAGGTTTATGTATTTAAGCCAAATTTGAAAAATAAACCTGAAATATAACTTAAATCCCTATGTGAAGAGCAGAATCACTAGATCTCAGCACTCTTTAGAACAACACAACTCCAATAATATATGATTATTCAAATATACACGTACTTATTCCAGTATGCATAGATTATGTGTTATCTTTAAGGGTGACTAAATTTTTCTAGTCAGTAAACTTTACGTTGGATTTGAAGAAAGTACTTTTGCTCTTCACTATTTTCTTTTTACGCTATCAACTCTTAATATTTTTTTGAGTCCTCAAATAAACAAGTTTTTATTTATGTTAAGTTACTTCCTTCAATCAGGACTTTAATTCTATCTAGCGTATTCTAATGTATTTATTCTGAAAATTACTATCTGGAGTTTACTTATTAAGTCAGGAGGAAAACAATGCGAAGGGATTATATAGACGCGGGCTACAGCCCGAAGGATACCGATCTTATCTGTGAATTTCATATCGAACCGTCAGCAGGAGTGAATTTTGAGGAAGCTGCAACTCATATGGCAGGGGAAAGCTCTATAGATTCCTGGACTGAAATTGCCACGCTGAGTCCCGAACTTGCAGCCAGGCTAAAGCCCCATGTTTTTTACGTGGATGAGGACGCACAGACAGTAAGGGTAGCTTATTCGGAAGAACTCTTTGAACTTGGTTCGGTCCCGCAGGTACTCAGTGCAGTTGCAGGAAATATCTTGAGTATGAAAATCGTTGACAATCTCAGACTGCAGGATATAGCTTTCCCGAAGTCAATGCTTCGCGAATTCAAAGGCCCTGGATTCGGGTTGCCAGGAATCAGGGAGCTTACAGGTGTGCAGGACAGACCTCTTATAGGAACGATTGTCAAGCCGAAAGTTGGATTAACTTCTGAAAAGCACGCTGAAGTTGCTTACAATTCCTTTGCAGGAGGCTGCGACCTTGTTAAAGATGATGAGAACCTTACGGATCAGAAATTTAACAGCTTTGAAAAAAGAGCTGAACTTACCCTGAAGCTTGCAGAAAAGGCAGAATATGAGACCGGAGAGCGTAAAATGTATCTCTGCAACATTACTGCTCCTACCTGTAAGGAAATGATCCGCCGCATGAGCATCCTTAAAGACCTGGGTGCCAGCTATGCGATGATCGACATCGTACCTGCAGGTTGGACTGCACTTCAGACCCTCAGGGAAGAAGCCGGAGATGCAGGACTTGCTCTCCACGCCCATCGATGTATGCATTCAGCCTATACCAGGAACCCACGCCATGGGATAAGCATGCTTGTCGTTGCCAAGCTCTGCAGACTGATCGGGCTTGATCAGCTTCACATAGGTACGGTTGTCGGGAAGATGCACGGAGAAAAACACGAGGTTCTGTCTCTCCGTGACGAGTGTGTGCTGGATAATGTGCCTGTGGATGAAAGCCAGCACGTCCTTGCCCAGGACTGGGGAGGGTTGAAGCCAATGTTCCCGGTTGCTTCCGGAGGGCTTGCTCCTACTATGATTCCTGACCTGTACACTATCTTCGGAAGGGATGTTATTATGCAATTCGGTGGCGGAATTCACGCCCATCCAATGGGTACGGCAGCCGGAGCCACTGCTTGCAGGCAAGCACTCGACGCAGCTCTTGAGGGAGTTAGCCTGCAGGAATATGCGAAAAACCACAGAGAACTTGAAGTCGCCATCAATAAGTGGCTGAAGAAATAAGCCGGAGAAAAAGCTACAGGAGATTATAGTCGAAAAGGAGTTTACCCCTGTGCAGGCAGAAAACGGAAGTAAAGTAAAGACTCTGGTTTTTCGGGTTTCCGAAGAAAATTTTGACTCCGTCCTTGAAAGAGCGTCAGCGATTATCAAGCGTGGCGGGACTGTAGCTTTCCCCACGGAAACGGTCTACGGTCTTGGAGCTGACGGCCTGAGCCCCGAGGCAGTCCTGAAGATTTTCGAGGCAAAAAAGCGTCCTCCGGGAAATCCCCTTAGCCTGCTTGTTCACTCAAGGGAAGATGTTGAGAGAGTATCGAGAAATATTCCCAAAAGCGCTTTTAAGCTAATGGATGCTTTCTGGCCTGGCCCTCTTACGATTATCCTGGAGAAAAACGACATTGTCCCCGACATTACTTCAGGAAGACTAAAATCAATAGGAGTTCGCATGCCTGACCATAGAGTTCCTCTGGAATTAATAAAGAGAGCAGGCACTCCTCTTGCTGCTCCCAGTGCCAACCTGTCAGGAAAGCCCAGTCCCAGCCTTGCAGCCCATGTCGTCTCGGATCTTACAGGCAGGATTGATGCAATTCTTGACGGAGGGGAGGCTGCCATAGGGCTTGAGTCAACTGTAATTGATATGACTGTTGAGCCACCTGTTGTGCTAAGGCCCGGAGCCGTAAGTCTCGAAGAGCTTGAAAGCATTATAGGAAAAGTTAAGTCCGGATACAAAAACGGCGAATCAGGGGATAAACCGGATCTGTCGGAAAAGAAGGCAGGTCAGAAATATGGGCATTATATTCCTGATACAAAGGTTGTGCTTGTCGAAGGAGAAGGAAAATCTGTTTCGGAAAAGCTTGTCAAATTACTTGAAAGTTACAGGAGCGAAGGGCAGAAAGTTGGGCTTCTTCTCAGTGAGGAAACCAGTAAGGAGACTGCACCTTTCTTTGCTTTAAAAAACCTGAGTCCAGATGAGTGCCTTTTGCTGGGGCCCAGGGCAGATCCGGGCGTAGCTGCCAGGAAACTCTTTGAAGGACTCAGAAAGCTGGATAAGAAAGGGCTGGATGTAATCGTGGCTGATGGGTCCTTCAGCCGTTCTGGGCTTGGGGAAGCTCTCATCAACCGGCTGAGGGAAGCGTCCTCTATGAAGATTGTTGCTTAAGCTCAATTATAGTACCGTGTTTAAGCTCAATTATAATACTGTGTTTAAGCTCAATTGTAATACCTTGTTTAAACTCAATTGTAATACCGTGTTTAAGCCAATTGTAATACCGTGTTTAAGCCAAGTGTAATACAGTGTTTGAGCTCAGTTGTGATACAAAATTGAAGATTTAGTTAGTGTTTGAGAGGGAAGAACTTTGAACGCCGAGAAAAAGGAAAATCTGGAAAAAAAGCGGGCTTACAAAAAAGTCGTAGATCAGAATAAAAAAATAAACAAGATTAACCTTGTAGTGCTGGCTGTAGGCCTACTTTTAACAGTTCTGGGCATGGAGAAGGAAGGGAGCTATCTTATCTGGGTAGGTATTTTTGTCCTTTTTATAACCTCAATTTCAAGTATTTTTGCATCTGGATCTCTTCGCAAGAGGTAAATATCAATTTTTTTAAAGGGGCTTTCAAATGGGTGAAACGATTGCAAGTACGGAAATGCACGAATATTTTGACGAACTCGAAGCAAGACTCAAAGAGGCTATCAAGATTGCAAATGCAGCTCGAGCTCGTGGAGGTGACCCAAAGCCCGTTGTAGAAATTCCTCTTGCCAAAGATCTTGCGGATAGGGTTGAGAACCTTATAGGTGTGGAGGGAGTCGCTGCAAAGATTAGAGTGCTTGAAGAAAAAATGTCAAGAGAAGAATGTGCTCTCGAAATCGGGCGTCAGGTCGCAGAAGGAGAAGTGGGGGACTTCACAACAAAAAAGGATGCAGTTGAAGCTGCGATTCGGGTTTCCATGGCCGTCATTACAGAAGGAGTGGTTGCAGCCCCGATTGAAGGGATTAATAAGGTCGAACTGGGAAAGAACGACGATGGTTCCGAGTATATCCGGATTTTTTATTCCGGGCCTATCCGGAGTGCAGGTGGAACAGCCCAGGCTCTTTCCGTGCTCGTTGGCGATTACGTAAGGCGTGGGATAGGGATTGACCGCTATAAGCCAAGACCTGAGGAAGTAGAGCGTTATGTAGAAGAGGTCGTTCTTTATAAAAGAGTCGCAAGCTTGCAGTATATGCCCTCGGAAGACGAGATTCGCCTGATAGTAAAAAATTGCCCTGTCTGTATTGATGGAGACCCAACCGAGGAAGCTGAGGTTGAAGGGCACAGAGATCTCGAAAGAATAGGGACAAACCGCATCAGAGGGGGAATGTGCCTTGTGCTTGCCGAAGGGCTCGCCCTTAAAGCTCCCAAAGTCAAGAAACACGTTAATAAACTGCATATGGACGGATGGGACTGGCTGGATATCCTCATAGGGGGTGCAAAAACCGGAGGCGATGACGAAGATGAGCAGAAAAACAAGATCAAGCCAAAGGATAAGTACATAAGAGATCTTATTGCAGGCAGGCCGGTTTTCTCCCATCCTTCAAGGCCAGGAGGGTTCAGGCTCCGCTACGGGCGTTCCAGAAATACTTCTTTTGCGGCTGCTGGGATCAATCCGTCTACTATGGTTCTGCTTGATGATTTTGTTACTAACGGGACTCAGCTCAAGGTTGAAAGGCCTGGAAAGGCTGCAGCTATGTCTGCTGTAGACTCAATAGAAGGGCCAACTGTGCGCCTTTATTCTGGAGACCTTGTTCGTATAGACGATATAAAGGAAGCTTATGAGCTTCGCTCGCAGGTCGAGGTAATAGTAGATATTGGAGAGATCCTGATTAATTACGGAGATTTCCTGGAAAACAACCATCCTCTCATGCCTTCACCTTATGTTTTCGAGTGGTGGCTTTACGACTATGAAGCAGCTTGCTCTGAGAATATACCTGAAGACGAGTTGAAAGATCCATCGTCGGCTCTGGCTCTCAGGCTTGCGGAGGAATACAATGTTCCTCTACATCCGAAGTTTACGTATTTATGGCATGACATAAATCGAACTGAGTTTGAGGCTTTAAGAAAATTCGTGGCCGAGAGGGGAAATTTCTCGGTTGAAGACGGAATTCTCAGGTTACCCCTGAAAGCCTGTATGGAAAATGGTGTCAAACTCATACTTGAAAAACTCCTTGTACTTCACAGGGTAAAAGCTGACACAATCCTGATTAAAGAAGCTCTTCCTTTTATTCTCTGTCTCGGGCTTGACTGTCACCTGAAAGAGACAGCTCAGATGCCTGATACCGATAACATGGTAAATGCTGCGGCTCTTTTAAGTGGATTTAAAGTTCTTCCGAGGGCTCCTTCGAGAATAGGAGCAAGGATGGGAAGACCGGAAAAATCCAACCTGAGAAAGATGTCTCCTGCAGCTCAGGTTCTTTTTCCTATAGGTAATGCTGGAGGACTTACGCGTAATCTTGTATCCGCTTCAAATTATTCGGCCTCTATGAATGGGAAAATAGGCGAAATTGAAGTGGAGATGGGAATCAGGGAGTGTCCTGCCTGTGGGAAAGAGACTTATTTCTGGCGCTGTGATTGCGGAGAGTATACCCGTCCAAAACTCTTCTGTCCTCGCTGTAAAATTGAGGTTCGAAACTCTGAAACCTGCCCTAAATGCGGTAGAAAGCTAACTTCTGTTGCAAATGTCAAACTGGATTTCCGTTCTATATACAAGCAAGCTTTTGAGAATGTAGGGGAAAGAGATAAAATGGACCTCATTAAAGGTGTAAAACGGCTCATGAACGGGCAGATGACTCCCGAACCCCTGGAAAAGGGTATCTTGAGGGCAAAACATGATGTCTATATTTTTAAGGACGGAACTGTCCGCTATGATATGTCAGATATTCCTCTTACACATATCAGGGCTGATGAAATCGGAATAACAGCAGCTAAACTCCGGGAACTTGGTTATGTGGAAGACATTTACGGAAATCCCCTCGAAAGAGATGATCAAGTCGTCTGCCTGAAGGTTCAGGATCTTGTGATTTCTTATGACGGGGGCGAATATATGCTGCGTATCGCAAAATACGTGGATGACCTGCTTGTGAAATATTATGGGGTTGAACCATATTACAATGCCGAAACAATTCAGGATCTTGTAGGTGTACTGCTCATAGGTCTTGCTCCACACACCTCCGCAGGCGTACTGGGACGTTTAATAGGGTTTACAAGAGCTTCAGTCGGCTATGCTCATCCTTTCTTTCATGCTTCAAAACGCAGGAACTGCGATGGAGACGAAGATTGCGTAATGCTTCTCATGGATGGAATCCTTAATTTCTCAAGGGCTTATCTCCCAGAGAAAAGGGGTGGGAAAATGGATGCTCCTCTTGTGCTTACTACGAGAATCGATCCCAAAGAAGTGGACAAGGAGGCACATAATATAGATGTGCCTGCAAGATACCCTCTGGAGTTTTACAGGGCTACTCAGGAGATCAAAAATCCTACAGAGCTTGAAGGTATTATGGATCTGGTGAGTAGTCGACTTGGAACTCCAGAACAATACGAGCATTTTATGTTCACACATGATACTTCTGATATTGCTGCAGGCCCTCTCAATTCTTCGTATAAGACTCTCGGAAGCATGATCGAAAAAATGGAGGCCCAACTTTCCCTTGCTAATAAAATAAGGGCAGTAGATGCGCCGGATGTAGCTGAAAGGGTGCTCAAGTCTCATTTCCTTCCTGATCTTCTAGGAAATCTCCGTGCCTTTTCTAGGCAGCGGATGCGCTGTATAAAATGTGGGGAGAAGTTCAGGCGCCCTCCGCTAACTGGAGCCTGCCCTAAGTGCGGAGGTAATGTGGTACTGACCGTACACGAAGGAGCTGTCCGTAAATATCTTGAGATTTCAAAAGAAATTGGGGAACGGTACGGAGTTTCTAGCTATACCCAACAGAGAATTGAACTTTTGGATAAAGATATATGTTCTCTATTCGAGAATCACAGGGTTAAACAGCTGGGACTTTCAGATTTCATGTCTGGATCTGCGCGCTGAGAATGAATAGCATGAGATGTTAACACTTAAAATAAATTATTCTAATTATCTGAAATGAGGCAGGGCAGGTTGAGAACCCTAAAACACAGAAGTATTTATTAACTAGTTCTCTAATTTTACTGTAAATAGTCCTGTCCTCCTTTCGAAAAGAGACTTTTTTTAGGTTTTGACTGTTTCTTATAGGGAAAAGTCTACTCTCTTAAAGTTTATAATTTTTCTATATATTTTCACGTGTTTATATAATTATAATTTTATTTATATGCTATCTGTTTGATTATCTGTATCTTCTACAGAATGATTTTTTTAACAATCTCCACCTTCTTTTTACTCAGATTAAGGCTGGGTTTGATATAACCTGGTTTATTTCATAGGTAGCCCAAGGGAGTTAATCTGCCCTATAAGTTCGGTAAAGTTTTTAATTTCCAGTTCCAGAACCTCTTCTTTGTTCATGCCTATTGACATTTCGCCGTCTACGGAAAGAAGTTCCGGACCCCTGCGAACAAGCCTGTCAACTCCATCTCTTTTAAAGATTTCCTTAACTTCCATATCATGAACAAAAGCCCTCCCCGGGATGAAAACAGTCTCACTTACTTCCGAGAGGTCCATGTTTTTGAGATCTTCAATAGTAATGAGGCATCCAATGTCTTTTTTTGGAGATACAATATTCACGGAACCTCCAAGAGCTTCAAAGATTTCCCTCAGTCTTGGAGCTGCTATCTGGCCTGTAATAATGGTGGCTCTTTTTGTTGTCCTCGGAAGTTTTTCAAGGGCTTCGGGTACATTCCTGATAGCAAAAGGAGAGCCAATTAAGGGATCTTCAAGCGGGGTTCCTGTGATCCTCAGAGAAGGGTGCTTCGCTGCAGAATTGCGTACCAGCTCTGTGAATTCCTGGATATTATGTGGGATTATGCCCGGAATAATAGGGGCGTTATTCAGGATAAGTCCATTTTCCGGAAAGTTTGCAAATCTCATTAGAATAGCTCCTTTTGCACCCATAGTTTCAAGGTCATTGAGGGTTTTATCAAGGATCTCTCTGTCATTTACTCCCGGAATGAGAACAATTGCCCCGTATACATCACAATGAGCACAGAAGTCCCGGAGAACCTGTATAGAAGCTTCAGGTTCCGGGTCTTTCATGTATTCAGCTCTTAGAACCGGATCAGTCGCAAAGACTGTAAAACTTACCTCTGTGACCCCATGGTCGATATAGAAAATAGCATCATCAGGCTTGCTGAAACCTTTTCCGCTTGTGTACCCCAGGTGTATGGGGATCTTGAACTGAGATAAGAAAGCGACGAGATCCTTCAGTTCAGGATAACAGCTTAAATCGCCCCCTCCGCTAATAGTGAATTTTTTAATCTCTCCACTTGCGAAATAGAGTTTTCTTGAAGTTTCCTCCAGTACTACCTGAAGAGGCTTGAAACCCGAATATGATTCCTTTACACTGCGTGTGCAGTAGTCACATCCTTTTTTGAAAGGGAGACAATACTTGCAGCCCAGAGGCTGAACGTCTTTAACCTTTTTGAAATAACAGTACTTGCAAAAGCCTCTACAATCTACCCCTGGATTTCCGCCTACGTCGACAACTACTTCCATATTAAACTTTCGTATTACCAAGATATTACTAAATCTTTTTGGTATGACTCTCAGGTGTAAAACAACATATTCACAACATATTCATAAATTTGATATTATTTCGTCATTTTCATAAGTAATATTTTTATTAAGTAATCTAGTATATTTTTGACAGGCTTTAAGTACATTGAAAATTCATTTTTCGATTGATACTGTTTTCTTATATATTTTTACAAAAATAGATTACAAATTAATAAAATATATTTTAAAAAAATACATAAATTCATTTATCGGAGAACACAAAAGATTTAAGTACCTTCTAAACGAATGAGATTTCATTGGGAATAGTGGACACTTAAAAACAAAGCGGTACTTGATTTATTGAGTGCAAAAGCACTCGAGTAGGTGACCAGTCCCAAAATGATTTTAATAAATTAAGGAGGAAATTAAAGTGTCTGACACAGTAGACATCTACGACGACAGAGGAAAACTGCTCGAGAGCAATGTCGACATTATGTCCCTTGCTCCAACAAGAAACGCAGCAATTCAAAAGATCATCATGGACACTAAGAGGTCAGTTGCAGTCAACCTCGCAGGTATTCAGGGTGCACTTGCCAGCGGCAAGATGGGCGGAAAGGGCCGTCAGATCTTAGGTCGCGGACTTAACTATGACATTGTAGGCAATGCTGATGCAATTGCAGAAAATGTTAAAAAACTCGTCCAGGTCGATGAAGGCGACGATACCAATGTCATCAAAGTCAAAGGCGGAAAGAGCCTCTTAATCCAGTCCCCCAAATCCAGGATTATTGCAGGTGCTGACTTCATGTCCGCAACAACAGTTGGTGCAGCAGCAGTTACCCAGACTATTATGGACATGTTTGGAACCGATCCTTATGATGCTCCTATCGTAAAATCAGCTGTCTGGGGAAGCTACCCACAGACAATGGATCTCATGGGAGGTCAGGTTCAGGGTATTCTCAGCATCCCTCAGAACAATGAAGGTCTTGGCTTCTCCCTCAGGAACATTATGGCCAACCACGTTGCAGCAATCTCCAACCGGAATGCAATGAACGCATCAGCTCTCTCTTCCATCTACGAGCAGTCTGGTATCTTCGAGATGGGTGGAGCAGTCGGCATGTTCGAGAGGCATCAGCTCCTCGGTCTTGCATACCAGGGTCTCAACGCCAACAACCTCTTATATGAAATTGTTAAGGAAAACGGTAAGGACGGCACCATTGGAACCGTTATCGAATCTGTTGTCCGCAGGGCAATTGAAGCTGGTATTATCTCCGTTGACAAGACCGCTCCCTCTGGATACAATTTCTATAAAGCAAACGACGTTCCCAAGTGGAATGCCTGTGCAGCAGTCGGTACCCTTGCAGCCACCCTCGTGAACTGTGGTGCAGGCCGTGCAGCTCAGAACGTTTCCTCAACACTTCTCTACTTCAACGATATCCTTGAGAAGGAAACTGGTCTCCCAGGATGTGACTATGGTAAAGTAGAAGGTACCGCGGTAGGGTTCTCATTCTTCAGCCACTCCATCTATGGTGGCGGTGGGCCTGGTGTCTTCAACGGTAACCACGTCGTTACCAGACACTCCAGAGGATTTGCAATCCCCTGTGTATGCGCAGCAGTCGCTCTTGATGCAGGTACTCAGATGTTCACAATCGAATCAACATCCGGCCTGATAGGTGACGTGTTTGGTGCAATACCAGAATTCCGCGAGCCGATTAAGGCAGTTGCAGGAGTGCTCTAAGCAATAACTCAAAAGGTCTAAAGATGTCAGACTCTGCTTCAAATACGGAAGATTCTATTCAAATCGAAATTTTTCCCAGTAGAATCCTATCACCTGAAACGGCTCAGAAACTCATGGCTGAAATCTACAAGGTGGATGGGGTAATTCGCGTCATGGTTCAGGGAAACAGACTGCCTGATAGGGTGTCTGCCGGCCCCGGTACTGGGGAAAAAGTAGAACATCCACTGAGAAAGCCTATTCAGATTGGAGATCAGGTTATCGAATTGAAGATCTGTGTGGGTAGGATCAGGGTTGAACTTTCAAACGCCGAAGCTAAAGAACAGATCAGGGAAGTATGCGAAAAATTGCTCCCGTTCCCCTTTGAATTCAGGGAAGGGCATTTCCTCAGGAAAAAGCCTACTGTAACTGACTATGTCAAACTTGGTCCTGAAGCAGACCCTCGGTTGCTTGGTATGGTAGATCCTAAAGCCAAGACAGACCAGCTTATCTTTATCGAGAAACAAAAGGAACAAGAAGAGAAAAATGATAAAGATGAGTGAAAATATATGATGATCGATCGGGAAACGCAGGTAGTTGATTGCCGATGCGGCGCAGGACTCGGCAAAGGAGGAGGGCTTGCCCAGCGAGGTACTCTCTCGGAAGCCGGCCGTGCTGAGGTAGTAGCTATTGCTATGAGTCCCGGCCAGAGACATATCACAAAACCGGTATGTGAAATCACATACGGCATGAGGAAAGAAAATATTCAGGTCAGTGTGCTGGTACTCTATTCAGGTTCCGGAATTCCCGAATCAGGTATGAGAACCGGATCTTTTGTATTGAGTCCAGTAGAAGTTGCACAGATTGAAATGCACAGGCTGGCCGTGATACACCTCGGAAATATCAAGGATCATGTGGTTAGAAAGACCAGGGAAATCCTGAGCCAGGCTAATATTCCGGCGATTGTAGTCAGCCAGATCCCGGTAGATTTTGAGGATTTTGCAGAGGCAGGGATAAAGACGAGATTAGTGATGCCAAGGGATGAAAATATTCGTACAAAAGGAATTGTGATGGATATGGTGAGTGGAGTTACACGCGGTGATTCCTGTCCCAGGGACAAGCTAAATCTTATTGTTAAATACGTCAAGACTACATTAGACCAGTTAGAAGATCATAAAGGAGTTGCATGAGATGGCTTACGAAACACAATATTATCCAGGCGCAACATCAGTTGCCGCTAACAGAAGAAAACACATGTCTGGAAAACTTGAGAAACTCAGGGAAATTTCAGACGAAGACTTAACCGCAGTTCTCGGGCACCGCGCTCCAGGGAGTGACTATCCAAGCACCCACCCACCACTTGCAGAAATGGGAGAGCCTGCATGTTCGACCCGTGAAAACGTTGTACCTACACCCGGTGCAGCAGCAGGAGACAGAGTAAGGTACATTCAGTTTGCTGACTCAATGTACAACGCGCCTGCAACCCCATATTTCAGATCCTATTTTGCAGCAATCAACTTCAGAGGTGTAGACCCAGGTACCCTTTCCGGTCGTCAGATCGTTGAAGCCCGTGAAAGAGATATGGAACAGTGCGCAAAGGTTCAGATGGAAACCGAAATCACTGATCATGCACTCGCAGGTGTGCGCGGTGCAACCGTGCACGGTCACTCTGTCCGTCTCCAGGAAGACGGTGTAATGTTCGACATGCTCGACAGGAGAAGACTTGAAAACGGTACCATCATAATGGACAAGGACCAGGTTGCAATTCCACTCGACAGGAAAGTAGACCTCGGCAAGCCAATGTCCAGTGAGGAAGCCGCAAAGAGGACCACCATTTACCGTGTGGACAATGTAGCCTTCAGAGACGACAAAGAAGTCGTTGAATGGGTACACAGGATATTCGATCAGAGGACAAAATTCGGTTTCCAGCCGAAATGAGGTGACCACAATGGCAGCAGACATTTTCTCAAAATTTAAAAAGGATATGGAAGTCAAGTTCGCACAGGAATTTGGTTCAAACAAGCAAACTGGTGGGGACATCACCGGCAAGACTGAAAAGTTCCTGAGGTTAGGCCCTGAGCAGGACCCCAGAAAGGTCGAAATGATTAAAGCCGGTAAGGAAATTGCTGAGAAGAGAGGCATTGCATTCTACAACCCAATGATGCACTCCGGTGCTCCCCTCGGTCAGCGTGCAATTACTCCTTACACCATCTCCGGCACTGACATCGTTGCAGAGCCTGATGACCTGCACTACGTCAACAACGCTGCAATGCAGCAGATGTGGGACGACATCAGGAGAACCTGTGTTGTCGGTCTTGACATGGCTCACGAGACCCTCGAGAAGAGACTGGGTAAGGAAGTTACCCCTGAAACCATCAACCACTATCTTGAAGTCCTCAACCATGCCATGCCAGGCGCAGCAGTGGTTCAGGAAATGATGGTCGAAACTCACCCTGCCCTTGTTGACGACTGTTACGTGAAAGTCTTCACAGGCGACGACGCTCTCGCAGATGAAATCGACAAGCAGTTCCTTATTGATATCAACAAGGAATTCCCAGAAGAGCAGGCAGTCCAGATTAAGGCCTCCATCGGCAAGACTTCCTGGCAGGCAATCCACATCCCAACAATTGTCTCCAGAACAACAGACGGTGCTCAGACTTCCAGGTGGGCAGCCATGCAGATCGGTATGTCCTTCATCTCCGCATACGCAATGTGTGCCGGTGAAGCAGCCGTTGCTGACCTGTCTTTCGCTGCAAAGCACGCAGCCCTTGTCTCCATGGGTGAAATGCTCCCAGCAAGGCGTGCACGTGGACCTAACGAGCCCGGTGGACTTTCCTTCGGTCACCTGTCAGACATCATCCAGACAAGCCGTGTTTCCCAAGACCCAGCAAAGATTGCTCTTGAAGTCGTCGGTGCAGGCTGTATGCTCTACGACCAGATCTGGCTCGGGTCCTACATGTCCGGTGGTGTCGGATTCACACAGTATGCAACAGCTGCATACACTGATGATATCCTTGACAACAACGTGTACTACGACGTTGACTACATCAACGACAAGTACAATGGCGCTGCAAACGTTGGCAAGGACAACAAGGTAAAGGCAAGCCTCGACGTCGTAAAGGACATCGCAACCGAGTCCACACTCTACGGTATCGAGACCTACGAGAAGTTCCCAACTGCCCTTGAAGACCACTTCGGTGGATCCCAGAGAGCAACTGTGCTCGCAGCCGCAGCCGGTGTTGCCTGCTCACTTGCAACCGCAAACGCAAATGCTGGTCTCTCTGGCTGGTACCTCTCCATGTACCTGCACAAGGAAGCATGGGGCAGACTCGGATTCTTCGGTTTCGACCTGCAGGATCAGTGTGGTGCCACAAATGTTCTGTCCTACCAGGGCGACGAAGGTCTCCCAGACGAACTCCGTGGTCCAAACTACCCCAACTATGCAATGAACGTCGGTCACCAGGGTGGATACGCAGGTATCGCTCAGGCAGCCCACTCAGGCCGCGGAGACGCATTCACCGTCAACCCACTCATCAAGGTCTGCTTCGCTGACGACCTCATGCCCTTCAACTTCGCTGAGCCCAGGAGAGAGTTCGGCCGCGGTGCCATGAGAGAGTTCGTGCCTGCTGGTGAGAGATCCCTCGTCATTCCAGCAAAGTAAACTCAATAAATTAAACACTTTAAAACAGAGTAGGTCTTTTGGCCTACTTTTTGTCTTTTTTTCTATACTAGCTTCTCTTTACTGTTTTTCCGGAAGTTGCTATCTATTTAACAACCTGTCCCAAAACAATATTATATAACTATAAACGGCTCTAAATCAACACTTCATAGATTCCATCTCTATCTGTGCGAACATGGAACCTATCGGAAAATCTTCAATGAACTTTTAAACAAAGGTTATGATTTGAGGAAAAAGGTTTTTTTCATTGTTTTACTGATATAAAGGATATTCCGGCTAAAAAAAAGGATTGTCAGCTACGATGGTTACAGATTCAAGCATTGGATAATGGTTCCTACCTTTTAATTGATAAGGACCATCAAACAATATTTCTCCTCGTTATAAGCTCATATAACTCTCCCTCATACCACGACAATTTTTTTGCCTAATTTGCCTGCGGCTTCAACAAATTCTGTTGTATCCATACCAGGAAATGTATCTATAATACAAATATCAAATTTCTCATCTAAATAATTCGTTAATTCTCTTACGTCCATACTATAAACTTCAAACTTGTCTCCAGATGCTATTAATTCTTCTTCACTGCCTGAAAGTTTGACTGGAAATCCATTAGCTTCTAAATTAATCAAAGTAATTTCTATTGCAGGGTTCCATATATCATTAAAAACAACTTTTTGCGCGTTGGCTTTAAGGCATGCGATTCCTAAAGTCCCAGGGCCACATGTACAATCAAGAACAGTAGGCTTATCATAATCTTTCAAAGCTTTTTCAAGTATCTCTATTTTGGGCGATTTTACCTTTGGAAACTCTATGTGAATTTCATGCTGATATTTGTAGATTCCTAAAGCACCGTAAGGAGTCTGTACAATATCACATCTCAGATCGCATCCAGCAAGAAGTTCATATACATGAGGATTAGAATCAGAATCTTTTACACCCACAGTTTTTCTTATATCTCCCTTTAAGACCCCTCTAACTTCCTCCACTTCCTTTATAATTCTTTCAGCACATTTTTTATCTATTTCATTAGATAATATTACTAAAGAACCCTTAGGCAAATAGGGGACAGAATCAGTTGGATAACCAGGAGTCACAAGAGGAACACATGAATTTCTTAAATTAGCTTTTTTATCTTTTATTCCTTCATCGATCATTACTTTTAGTACGTGAGACATTACAATATCAAGATGCCTCTTACCGCATTTACAACTTCCAAAATAGTTATCTATTTCATCTAAGTTAATCTGTTCTGCTAGAGGAGAGAATTTCTTTATTTTTTCTGTTTTGCAATCTTTGCATGGTTTGTAGAATAACTCAATGTCTTTTAGCGCTTCCGAAATAGGCCTTATGCACGTATTTCCACACCTACACCTCATTTCCATATCCTTAAATATGGAATATTTTGTATAAGTACTATGTCATTTCTTATCATTCCTGGATTTCATTTCTTATCATTCCTGGATTTCATTTCTTATCATTCCTGGATTTCACTTCAGATTCATTTAGAAAGGAACTGATTTTTTGACCTATCGGAGGTCAATCAAAAAGAATATATTAAAAAGAATATATTAAAAAGAATATATTAAAAAGAATATATTAAAAAGAATATATTAAAAAGAAATTATTAAAAAGAAATTATTAAAAAGAATATATTAAAAAGAAAACATTGAAAGGCTGAGGATACCTTTCACGATCGGTTATCAAACTTATATTAAATCTGCATCCAATCTCTTCATCTAATCTGCACTTCGAAATCTGTATTTTCAACTTATTCTTCCGAAATATCCTCAATTTTTGCTCCAAGGCTGCGCATATCTTTAAAGAAGTCCGGGTAAGAAATCGATACAGCTTCTGTTGTGTCAATTGTTGTATTTCCTGCAACCATTCCTGCTATTGAAAGAGCCATAACTATTCTGTGGTCATCCCAGCCATGCACTGATGCTCCATACAGTTTTCCACCGGTAATGGTCAGGCTGTCTCTTTCCTCTTTAAGGTCTACCCCTAGCTTCGGAAGTTCGGTTGCGAGGGCTCGCAGGCGGTCCGTTTCCTTATATCTGACATGTTCGGCATTTACAATCCTGCTAGTCCCTTCAGCAACTGCAGCCAGGATAGCAACAGTAGGGACAAGGTCAGGGGTTGCTCCGGCATCAAAAGTTGTAGCTTTTAATTGTCTTCCTCCCCTGACGGTCACATTGCCTGCTTCTTTATCCCAGGTAATATCTGCTCCCATCTGTCTCAAGATTTCAATGATTACCTTATCCCCCTGTTTTGAGGGAAAGAGGTTTTTGACTGTGACCTCAGATCCGCTCATCATGGCTGCGGCTGCAAGGAGGTAGGATGCAGAGGAAAAGTCTCCGGGAACAGTATAATCTTTGAAATCATACCTCTGTTTTCCCGGGATTATGAATCTCGTGCCATTACTGTCATCGACATGAACTTTAATGCCTGCCAGTTCAAGCATTTCAAGGGTTACATCCACATAAGGTCTTGACTTAAGTTTTCCTGTAATAGAAAGGGTGGTACTGTTTTCTGCAAGCGGACAGGTTATTAGAAGAGCCGAGATAAACTGGGAACTGATAGAGCCGTCAATACTCACATCCTGTCCCTTAAGTCCGCCTTTAACGACAAGTGGAGCTCTCTCGTTTCCTCGAGTAGAGCAGGCTTTTACTCCCAGTTGATTGAGAACTTCAAGAAGAGGGCCATTTGGCCGGGTACGAAGAGAGGCATCTCCGGTAAGCACTGTAATCCCATCAGTAAGTGCTGCTACTGCGGTCATAAAGCGAAGAGTTGTCCCCGAATTTGCAGCATCAATTACATCATCAGGGACATTTGGTTTTCCATTAATTCCGTGGATAATAAGCCTGTCTTCTTTCCTCTCAACCGAGGCTCCAAACATCTCGGAAGCCCGGACTGTGGCAAGAGTATCGGCCGAAATCAGGGGACGCCTGACGGTTGATTCTTTTGAAAGAGCTGCCAGAGTTACAGCCCTGTGAGTGTAACTCTTTGAAGGTGGGGCAAAGACTTCCCCTTTGATCGAGGATTTGTCAATAGAAACACGCATGTGTACCAGATCTCTTCTGTTTCTTATTGGATTTTTCATGAGATTCAGGTGCTTACTTCTAGCTTCTGAATAACCTTTTTACAACGCTGCTAATAACTTGAACAAAATTGAATATTTTGAATATGATTTAGAACTCAGTTTAGAACTCAGTTTAGAACTTAGTTTAAAACTCAGTTTAGAACTTAGTTTAGAACTCAGTTTAGAACTTAGTTTAAAACTCAGTTCACCCCTTTTACGATATTTTCTACCATATCCCAGTCGTGATCATAAATATGTGCTGAGATACTGATAGTTGTGATCGTTCCGGGTTCTGTTCCCACCCTATCAGCCACGTACTCTAGGAGTTTCGAGAGCCCATAGAGGTTTGCCGGATAGGCTCCCCCAAAGTCGTGGCTTCTGAAGAGAGTTGTGAGATGTATCCTTCCATCTCTTATTTTAAAGTCGTCGAGCATCATGCAGGGAACTTCATTAACTTTTGTATCTACAGGAGGAATCCAGGTAACCGCGATTGCTCGTCTGGAAGTAGGATTTTGCTGCAGCTTTTCGATCACATAATCTATCTGATCTACTTTTCCATGCCAGTTCCGAAGGCGCTGCCCGTATGTGTATTCAAAGTCCTGTGTATTTTCTCCTGAGATCAGTTGTTTTGCATACTCTTCAAGCCTTTCTTCATTCCAGGCAGTCTCATGCGGGATTCTATCAGTGTAGGGATCTTCAATTATGATCATCAAATCCATAAATTCCCTGATCTGGCTTCCTCTTTCATCCGTAATAACCTGTCCGTGATTCCGGATGATGTTAAGCCCGCGGTACCATGCATCAGAGATTGTTTTTGCTCTGACAATCCTGCCAATTTCGAATCTGTCTTCCATTGAATATTCCCCGATAAAATCAGGATAGGTATGCACGATTAATATCATGATCCGAAATATCTCAAATCCAAGATTTGATTAATGTCCATAATTTTTGGGATTTTTCGGATACACTTTCCCATAGAATATGGTGCAATATTCTACATAGGTGATTATTTATCCTATTTTCTTTATTCACCACTTTCTTTTATAAGTGCTTTCTCTCAGATATAACTTAAAATCTCACTGTGTATATTGATAGCATATATCATACCTGATTTAAAAAAATTCCGGAAAAAAAGGATATGGAAATTCAGGCAAAAAATACGGAAAAGAGATCAAATAATATTTAAAGAAAAATAAGCAGTTGGATATAAACTGAATTAAAATTCGGATAAAACAAAATCTGGATAAAAGGATCAAGATTAAAAGCTTGAAAAAACCAAAGAAAAAAGCTGGATAAAAGAATTAAAAAATAAAGGTTTGAGAAATATTCTCAGAACCTCATTGCCTTAAGGCGCCTTACCCTTTCATCGGTTGCCGGGTGAGTGCTGAAGAGAGACTGAATTGCCCCTCCTTTTAATGGATTGACAATAAACATGTGGGCGCTGCTTTCCTTTGCCTGCACGTCTGAAACTCTCGGCTTATAGTGAGAGTTTCCGTATTCGAGTTTTTCAAGGGCATTAGCAAGAGCCCAGGGTTTTCTGGATATGCTGGCTCCTTCTGCATCAGCTGCATATTCTCTTGATCTTGAGATCGCAAGCTGAATCAAAGTTGCAGCGATAGGCGCTAGAATTGCCATCGCGATGAGGCCTATGATTCCTCCGTTGTCATCATCTCTGCTGCCACCGAAGCCGCCGAAAATTGCAGCCCATTGTGCCCAGTGGGCAAGCATTGTGACAACACCTGCAAGGGTTGCAGCTATAGCACTAATCAGGGTATCCCTGTTCTTCACATGTGCAAGCTCGTGTGCCAGCACACCTTCCATTTCTTCATAAGATAGTAACTCAAGAATTCCAGTTGTAGCAGCCACAGCCGCATGCTCTGGGTTTCTTCCGGTTGCAAAGGCATTTGGCATTCCGGATTCTACGATATACACTTTGGGTTTTGGGATTCCTGCTTTCATAGCCAGTCCATCGACGATTCTGTGCAGGTTTGGAGCTTCCGCAGGTGAAACTTCCTTTGCCCTGTACATTTTGAGTACTATTTTGTCGCTGTACCAGTAACTTCCAAAATTCATAATTATTGCAAACAGGAACGCAATAATCATTCCGCCTGTACCTCCAAAGTAGTCTCCTATCAGAACAAGGAGGCCTGTAAGTGAGGCAAGCAAAATTGTAGTTTTAAGCATGTTCTTCATGACTTATCACACGACGTCCTCCCAGGCTAATGTCTGGGTTTTCGGTCTTTGATTCTTATTTCTGGACTTATTTTTATAAATTAAGCAGATTAGAATCGGTTTTATATCACTTGAATATAGATATCTATTTTTTTCTCCTGCAAGCGCAGGTTAATACATTTGTGTTATTTCGATTTCCTTATTTATCCTAAATCAATTTAAAATTCTCTTAAAAGGCAACTTTATACTCAAATTGGGAAATCTCATTCAAGAAATTATATTTTCCTCTGGAATCTCCCCCTCTCAAAGCTTACATTAATAACTAGTATCTCTTTTTTGATATATTTACATTTGCATGTTTCAAACATTTAGTTTGATTTCTAACTATTATTGTGACTTCAAGTATATGTATCTATTGAAGAACTGGTTCCAAAACTCAAAATTACTTCTTTGAATCCCATATTCCGAATAATCAATTGTTTTTTGATCACAAAAATAGTTTTGAAACTTTACTAATTTGAGGGTAAAATTAGTTTTGGGACGGACTTATTCAGCAAACGAATAAAAAAATAAAAATATAGTTACTTTAATCCATTGTCAAAATAATCAGTGTCAATCTTTTTAACATCGTAAGACTTTACTTTTGAAACTCCCACATCATACTCAATCATTAGTCTTGCAAGCGTTTCTCCATCAATCAACACAATGTTCCCTGTGAAATTGGCATATTCAATAGCTTCTCTTGAAAAAGTAGAGGTTGTTATAAAGACTCCTTTCTTTGCTTTCTTTCCTATCAGAGCGCCTGCAAATTTCTGGATTTCAGGTCTTGGGACGGTACCTTCCCAGCGTTTTGCCTGAATATAAATTACATCAAGTCCAAGCCTATCTTCCTTTATGATTCCATCGATCCCACCATCGTGACTTCTACCAACTGCTTTTCCTGCATCTGCTCTTGAGCCTCCATATCCCATTTTTGTCAAAATATCAACAACAAGTGATTCAAAGAAGCTGGCTGAACATTTTTTTATGATAGAGAGAACTTCTGAAACGAGTTCGTTGTGCAGCTCCTGATATGCGATTTCAAGGAACTCTTCAGGATCCAGGTCTTTTTTCCTTTCTATTTCTGGAATCTCTGGTTTATCGATTAAAGTAGGCTTGTCCTTGTTATAAAAAACATTAAATTCTTTATATCGTTTCAAAAAATTGACATCAATAGAAGCAGGATTCTCTTTAAGGACATCCAATCCTCTCTGGGTAATGGAAAAATATCCTTTTCTTCCAGAATCAAGCAAGCCAGATTTTTTCAGGTAAGTACATGCCCATCCGATCCGGTTATTAAATACGGCTTGCTGGCCACTCGGCAAAAGTTCTCTTCTTTCTTCTTCGCTTAATCTTAATTCTTCTGCAAGATGCTCAATAGCATTGCGAATTTTATGCTCTTCGACATCTCCTGCATATTTAAGCAGAGGAAGCATTAAGGATTGATAATCTGGAACTGCCATTAGATCACTCAAAAAATATGTTAGTCCTACTTAGAACTTTGAGTATGTATCTTTTTATAGTTTATCATTTTGTATCTGTTCACGTGACCCTGATTCTATTTCAAAAATTACTCCTTTCCTCAAAAGACTGCTTTCCAGTAAAACACCGTAAAATCCAAACCTTTATACCTTTTCCTTTCCCAAAAACTTCTCATGTCCTCTTCAGGCATCCCGCTTCCTCTCAAAACGGAACATTCTATTAAAGATCGCCTCTACTGGAATTTCTTAAACGTGATACCTTTCCTGATCGGCTCAATCGCAATCATTAGGGATTCGATCAAATGGGTAGCAGTTTACATAGGAATAGCTCTTTTTTTCTTCCTGGTTATCGAATTCAGGTTCGCATGTACTCATTGTTTTTACTATATCCGGAGTAAAGGCTGCGTAAAGTGTATGATGCTTTCTGGAGTACCAAAAATTTTTAAAGATCGTCCCGGACTTCACAGCCATTTTGAAACGGCTATTACTGTTCTTGGGGCTTTGTCCGTGTTTCTTTTTCCGGTTTACTGGCTTATCAGTGACCCTCTACTTCTGGGAGCTTATATTGTTGCATGGGTACTGTTCTTTCTGACAGCCCATCGATATGAATGTGTAAGGTGCATTAACTTTGAGTGTCCTATGAATCGGGTGCCAGCTGAGATACAAAAAGATTTCAAAAAGAGAGGTAACCTTTCAGATAACTTTGATCTTTCTGGCAATGGATTTCGGTTATCAGATTCAAAAAGATGCTCTTCCCTTAAAATAAAACATGAATTTAAGGACTTTCTCTACTGGAATTTCGTAACCTTGACTCTTTTATTCTCAGCGGGACTTGCAATTGGTATTCACTCAACAGAATGGATGATTGCTTATATTTTCTTAATTTTCTTTCACTTTTATGTCCTGGAACAGCGTTTTTTCTGCACCCACTGCCCTTACTATGCAATGAGTAAGAACAAAGTGAGATGCATGATGAATTGGGGCTGGCCGAAGTATTTCAAACCCAGGCCGTATCCTCCAGGCAAAATGGATCTAGCTATTACTACTCTTGGGTTTATAGGCGTGATTCTCCTTCCGCTTCCCTGGCTTTTGAAAGAACCGTTTCTATTGGGTGCTTATTTGGTTTCGATTTCGATTTTCTTGCTAACGATATGGAGGTATGAGTGCTGTCAATGTATCTATTTTGGATGTCCTTTTAACAGGGTTTCGGTTGAGGTGAGGAATGAGTTTGAGAGGAAAAAGAGGTTGAGTGCTAGTTTGAAGAATATTAAATTGTAAGTTTGAGGAAGGTTAGAATGGATGTTAGGAAATAAAAAAAGTAATTGAAGGAGAGTGACTCTCCTTTTGCGCGTAGAATTTTATTTTACTGTGATATAACTAGTCATGGTTTTGGTACTGCTACCTGCTGCATTTGTTGCTGTTAAAGTCACAGTAAGTTTTCCTTTTTTAATATAAGTATGAAGTGGATTATGAGTTGTTGAGGTGGTCCCATCTCCGAAATTCCATTTCCACGAAGTGGGCGAGCCTGTACTTTTATCAGTAAACTGCACTTTTAGTGGTTTAGTTCCTGATCTTGGAGAAGCGGTAAACGCAGCAACGGGTTTTCCTAACACTTTTATATAATTCGTCTTTGTTATTGTATTGCTGCCTATGGCATTTGTTACTGTCAATTTAACAGTATAGTTTCCTACTTTGGAATATGTATGTGTTGGATTTTGTGAGGTCTTTACCGTTCCATCTCCAAAGCTCCATTTCCATGAAGTAGGTGAGCCAGTACTTTTGTCCTTAAAAACAACTGTTAATGGAGCTTTCCCAGATGTTGGAGAAGCTGAGAAAGCAGCAACTGGTTTTACAGGAGTTTTGACGGTTATATAATTCTTTATTGTTTTCGTACTGCTTCCTGCTGCATTTTTTACTGTTAAACTGACAGTATATTTTCCTACTTTACTGTACGTATGTGCAGGACTCTTGGATGTTGAAGTACTGCCATCCCCAAAATTCCATTTCCATGAAGTTGGTGATCCGGTACTTTTGTCAGTAAACTGTACCTTTAGTGGAGAGTTTCCTGAGGTTAGAGAGACCGAGAAAGCAGCAACCGGAGCTTTTTTATAATTCAGGGCAAGATTAATACGTTTCTCATATACTTCTTTTTCCATTTGTCCCAGTATCTTGGCTTTTAATCGATCTGTAGTCAGTTGTCCGTCTTCTTGAAGGTATACATATTCTCCGTTCTTAATACTCATGATTAGAGTAGTATCAGGAACATATGCTATATTAAAATAGGTTGCAAGATCAGGGCTCTTGTCGATATCTATGGTCATAATAGTGGCTCTTCCTGCGTATTCCGTTGCAAGTTCCTGAAGAATAGGTTTCATTTTCTGACAGTCTCCAGCCCATTCTGCTCCAATTTCTAATAAAACTGGTCCTTTTTGAAGAGCAGCGTTTATCTGCTCTAGTTGGGTTACTTCTGTAACGCTATTGTCTGCTGCATTTACTGTTGCTATTGTTAATGTTGTTACAAAAAAAACTGCCAACAAAAGTATTAGTATTTTTTTTACCTTACTATAATTTTGTTTTAACATTTTCTCACTTCCTTTAGTTTTTTGGCTTATCTCAAAATCCATCTTTGAATTACCAGCTACTAAACCTTTACCAACTTATTTGAACTGACAACTCATACCCTTTTAAAACTAAAATACACATAACTTAAAAATTACAAAGAGAACCGAAATTAGATAACATATCACTACCCTTGATTTCTTCTTTATCTAATCATATCTTTAGCAGATATTTTTTGTAATAGAACCAAAAAAGTAGCAAAGGATAGAACCTCTCCTTTTGCACTTAGAACTTTATTTCACTGTGATATACTTGGATTTTGTTATTGTGTTGCTTCCAGCAGCATTCTTTACAGTCAAACTAACTGTGTATATGCCCTTTTTAGTGTATTTATGTGTTGGATTTTGTGAGGTCTTTACTGCTCCATCTCCAAAGCTCCATCTCCATGAAGTTGGAGAGCCAGTACTTTTGTCCTTAAAAACAACCGTTAACGGTACTTTTCCTGATGTTAGAGACGCAGAGAAAGCTGCAACAGGTTTTGCTATCACTTTTATATAATTTGTTTTTGTTGTTGTATTATTACCAGCAGCATTGCTGACCTTTAGAGAAACCGTGTAATTTCCTGCTTTTGAATACTTATGTGTCGGATTCTTTACTGTTGAAGTATTTCCATCACCAAAAGTCCATTTCCATGATGTTGGTGAACCTGTACTCTTATCAGTAAAGGAAACTATAAGGGGAAAAGTGCCTGAAGTAGGTGTTGCCGAAAATACTGCAACAGGACGAGGGACTTCGAAAACGAGACTTCCTAAGTTAGATTGTTTTACCCCATTATTTATTTTTGTAAGTGTATATCCTTTAAATTTATCACCAACTTTGAGATTCGTGGTGTTTGCATAGTCAATGAGCCAGAGACCGTTAATCTGAGCAATGCTGTCGACTGCACCCTGGAAAATCTTATTAACATGGATTTTCAGGACAGGAACATTGTTTTCATACTGAACATTGTCAAGTTTATAGTTCAATGTGCCGTTACCAGAATCAGTTGAGACAATCAGGTCATCAACAAACATACCATCTTTTTCGAATTCAAGCCAGACTTTCTTACTATCAACATATACCAGCATGGCTTTGAGAGTGTAACCGTCACCAAGGTCAATTTTATCGCCCGGCTTCAGGTTGTACTTAGTATCTGTGTCAAGAACGAGTTTGGCAAGCTTATTTACGTGAGATTTCCATATTGGATTGTCATCATTGAGTATTGGAACATATTTCTCTCCAAATAAATTCATTACTGGATATTGGCCAAAATATTCATATTGATAATTGGTACCTGCTACATTACAGGTTACGGGAGCTGCCGATGCAGCAGATGAAATAAGAATTAAAAATAATATCAGCCCTGATGATATTGAGGCTGGAATATATAATTTTTTGTTAATTCTCATTATATTTAACCCTCTATATTCATTCTTATTTATTTTTGGACTAATAATAAGAGAGTCAGTACCAAAATCTAGTGATGGATGTAAAATTTAAAATCACTAACTTTTGTAAATGTTCATCATCCTTGTAATACAACTTAGTTATTGAAGTCTTTAGATAGCGAATATTGATTTTGATAAAAACTGGATTCTCTTTGCTAATTCAGATTTTTATCAAAAATGCAAAAATTACTGGATTTTGGAACAGAGTCTTCTTTGTTATTTGAATAGCAAAGACAAAAATCAGGCACAAAAATGGAAAGCTACCATTAAATACGTATCCAAATAGGGATATATAAAATTAAATTTATTTGTCTTACTATTTTAAAAATTGAATATGTTTGTCAATATATATGTATCTTCTTCAAATTCAAGGGAGAATTGTATCCTCTTTAAATTAAAGGGTTATTCAACCGACTCAGTTCCAAAATCCAGTGATGAATGTAAAACTCAAAATCACTGGATTTTGTAATTGGTCACAATCCTTATGATTATACTCTTGGGTAGAAGTCTTTAGATGTCGAATATTGATTTTTATGAAAACAGAAATCTTCGTGCTAATATAGATTTTCAATCAAGAAATGCAAAAATCACTAGATTTTGGAACAGAGTCATTCAACCGCATGTAAAATATAATAGTTGCTCCATTTATCCTTACCACATTATGGAGTAAAAAAATGGAATTCGAAGCTTCAAAATTGCTGGCTTCACTGAACATCAATCCTGATGCATGCGTCTTCGGTTAAGTGAGGAATCGTGACAAATTGCGTTCATTTCCACAACAGTTGTCAAATATTTTAATAAATTGTGAGCTGGAGCTGAATATCGATTTCATGTAAATATGCCAAAATTTAAGGCTGGCTTCTAATGCAAAATCGACAGCTTTCAAGCACGAAAATTCCTTAACCGATGACCAATGAATCCTGATGAAATTAAGGATGAGAGATATGCCAAACCTTTTTGCACTCTGTTTGCCATCATTGAAAAACAGAGGAAGGAACAAAGGCAAATGACACATTTATGACGATTGTTCAGACAGCTAAGAAGCTGGGTGTAAGTGCATATCAGTACATATGTGATAGAGTCGGCAACACATTTGAGATGCCATCTCTGGCTCAACTCATCAGGGAAAAAAGCTCATTGAGTGGAAAGTGAGAGCTTTCCACTCAATTTGAAGAGGATACTTTTTCAATAATAATGGATTTTCGCCAGGTTTCTCTGGATAGCGCGTCTGTACTTTACTGCAGGATAACCAAAAATGACCATTAATCCTGGCTGGTTTCGAGGATTAATTCCGTACTTTTCTTTCACTTCTTTGCCCCCATTTTTCAGCATTGGGCCAATAGTCCCTATCATGCAACTTCCAAGGTCCAGGGTTTCGGCGGCAAGCATCGCATAGGTGGCTGTGATAAGGGGATCTGCTGGATCAGCATAAGGAGAAACATGGAAGTACATCGCAAGGGGTGCTTCGTAGAGCAGGTAATCAGTGTTTTCTTTTCTCATTTCTTCAAAGGCTTCAATCGCCGGATACATGAATTTGTCAACAACTTCATACTCTTCTCTCTTCATGAAAGGCCGCATCAGGAGAAGTACGGGTTTCGAAAATATCCATTTCTGGCTTTTTATAAGCTTTAACAGGTCATCGGAAAATTCCCTTACTTTTTCTTTTCCTTTTATAACCAGGACCTCAACATCTGAAGGTGGAATTCCCATGGGCGCCGTGCTTGCTGCTGCCAGGATCTTGTCTATTTTTTCCTGTTCAACTTCTCTGTCCTCGAATTCCCGGATGCTGCGCCTGGCAAGCATGAGAGACATAAGTTCTTCGTACCCGGCTCGGTTTTCTTCCGCCGGGATATCCATAAAGGAAGTAGGGGAGATCTCTCTTCCTTCGACTATGATGGCTCCTGTGGGGCAAATTGCAGCACAGTGCCCGCATCCGATGCAGCCGAAATAGCGGGTTTGGTCGACCCTTACTTTATCGTTTTCAAGGTAGAGAGGTGCTCCTTTGCAGACTTTAACACAGAGGCCGCAGGCCTTACACTTCTCATAATCTATACTGACAGTTGCAGTTTCAGAGTACCTGGCTGTAGGGATGGCCATATATTTTGTTCTGAACGACGGTTATAAAAATCTTTGGTTGAATGCAGTTTGACTGGAAACGGAAGTATTTTTCCTGTCGGTTTGGCATATCTCTTAAGGATTTGATAAAGACGTTAGCTGCATACAGTGTGACAACTTTTCTAAACTAACTTATTTATTCTAATAGGAACTTATTTATATTATAACACGGTAATCTACTTCCGTAGTTCAAGTGTCAAATGATGGACTACAACCAAACAAAAGGAGTTTCAGAAATGAAAGACGCAACCCAGGAGACTTCTCTCAAACCCATTTTGCATGGGTTTTTGTTAAGCAACGGAATGTTTATCACTCCAGCGGAAATGGAAATTATGGAAAGCCTTGGGGTTGTCCGATCAAGAAATATCTGAATTCCAGAAATAAACCGGAAAAAGACATGTGGTTGGGCAGGCCAAAAAACTTTTCGGAAACAATCTGTAATAATACCTTAAAAAGTTTTGATTCCTTAATTAACCCTATAAAAGTCTCGATCTGTTAGATAATGCAAAAATTAAAAAACCTCCAGAATAACAACCTTTAAAAATCAAAAAAACGACTCCCATACGTCAGCAAACCCTCCAATCCCTGTACGAATCTGTAAAAAGCCGGAGAAGTTCTAACTAATATTGATTTCCTCCATAAGCTAATTTACTCAAAAAACGTGGACGTTTAGTCAACGAGACCAGAAAAACATATTGAATAATTTACTGATATATCCGATTAGCCTGTTCTCTTCTGTCTTTTCCGGTTGAAGTTCCCCACTGTCTCTTTTTAGCGATTTCTCTTAGCAATCGTTCTTTAGCAATGTTTCCGGCTTAAGTGGAATCGCATAACTCTGAAGTTTACACGCCATTTATATACTTCGCCTGTAAAGCCTTATTTTGCTTTCTTTTCAGGTTTCTTTCAGCCTGCGCTGGAACTCCATCTAACTATGAAATAGAGTAACTTTATGAAGTAAAATAACTTATACTTCGTGCAAGGAAAGAGTGACAACCATGAAAACTGCCTGTATCCAGATGAATATCTCCCTTTGCTCAAAAAAGGAAAACCTTGAGCGTGCCCTCTCCCTGGCAGAAGAAGCGGTTTCGAAAGAAGCTGAATTGCTTGCATTTCCGGAAGTCTTTTCTACTGGTTTCTGTTATGACCGTATAGCTGAGGTAGCTGAAACTGATTCCGGTCCTACCATTGGAGCTTTATGTGATTTTTCGAAGGAACACGAATGTATCCTTGCAGGATCGATGATAGAGCAGAGAGAAGGCTCAGAATTCAGCAGCGAAATGAATATTCCTCCTCAGTTCAACCTGGGGTTCTGCATTGAGTCTGGAAAGCTAGTTGGTATCCACCGAAAAACCCAGCTTTACGGCCTTGAAAAAGAATATTTTGCACTTGGAGACCAGATACATCCTATTCGGCTGCAAAAATATGGGCTTTCCATAGGGCTTATGGTCTGTAACGAACTCCGGTATCCGGAAGTTTCCCGGAAACTTGCTCTCGAAGGAGCAGATCTTCTGGTCTCGGCTTCTGACATGCCTGATTTTTATATCTATCCCTGGCGTATTATGTCCCTTTCTCGAGCAATTGAAAACCAGCTGCCACATATCGCCTGTAACAGAGCGGGAAACGATAGGTTCTCAACTTATCCGGGCAGATCTTTTATTGCCGACGGATGGGGCCGTATTCTGGCAGAAGCCGGAAAGGAAGAGTGTGTTCTAATCGGGGAAATTGATCTCGAAGAGATAAAAGAGATCAGGCAAACTGGTTCCATCATCGAAGATCGGAGGCCTGAGATTTATTAATTTAGGATTGATTTAATGCACATTTAGAAAAAGAACTCCTTTTGTTACTATTCAGGTACCTTAAATCAATATCAAAAGCCTTAATTTAGAATGTTTGGCATTTTCAATATATTTCAGTGGGTTTTGTATATTAATGCCAACTGATGTCATTTTTAATTTTGCTATGAATCCCTTATTAGACAGGTCCATATGACCAAAATCGGTGTTAATTGACTTATTTAGGGTACCTGAATAGTTACCTCCTTTTAAAGAATAAATTCTAAATGAGGGTTAGAATGAGGGTTAGGATAACCCCAGGTTATGAAAGCAACTGAATAATTTATTAATAAATGCAAAATTAGTTAAAATGTAATAAAAGGTAAACCCTGCCGGGTTACCCTTTTAGCTCTTTAATTATCAATTCACGTGCCGTTTTTGCATCTGCCGTACCTTTTGTCTTTTTCATGACCTGTCCCACAAGGAAGTTCAGGGATTTCTCCGTGCCTCCAAGATAGTCCTGTACTGCAGCTTCATTTTCGGCGATTGTTTCAGCAATTGCTTTAGTCACCAGGTCGTCTTCGGCTTTGAAAAGGCTCTTTTCTTCGATAATCTGGGAAGGAGTTTTTTTCTCCTTAGTGTCCAGCATAGTTCGAATGACTTCAACTGCAGCCCTGTCACTGATTTTACCTTCGGCAAAGAGGTTAACCAGTTCTACTATATTGCGGACATGAATAGATATCAGTCTATCGGGATTTTTCTGATTGTAGAAACCAATAAAACCAACATATCCTCGTAAACCTCCTGCAATTACTAAATCCCGATAGTTTAGTTCTCCTAAAAGGACATCAGCGATCCAAGTAGCTGCAATCTTCGTATCTACGTCTGCTGCACAGACATCTTCATAGAAATCAGCAAGCATAATCTTTGATGTAAGAGACTTCGCATGCATATCCGTGATTCCGTACTGCTCTATGAAACGGGCACGTTTTGCATCCGGAAGTTCAGGCAGAGTCTCTTTAATTGCAGGAATCCAATCGGTAATGCGCATAGGCATAAGGTCGGGTTCACGGAAGTAGCGGTAATCCTCAGCTTCCTCTTTTGTCCTCATTGAGAGCGTTACGCCCCTGCCTTCGTCGTAATGGCGAGTCTCCTGTGAGATTTTTCCTCCACGCCGGATTACGTTCTTCTGGCGCATAATCTCATAGAGAAGAGCTCTTTCCACTCCTTTATGCGAGGAGATGTTCTTAACCTCAACACGGGTACCCCAGTGGACTGAAACGTTTGCATCCACGCGCATTGCTCCTTCAAGGTTACCGTCAAAAACATCCAGATACTCAAGGATATTCCTGAACTTATCAAGGAACCTTCTAGCTTCTTTGGGGCTGCGCATATCAGGTTCTGTAACAGTCTCGATCAGAGGCACGCCTGATCTGTTATAATCAATAAGGACACCTTTTGAATTCTCTATACTTCCGATGTGCACAAGTTTGCCGGGGTCTTCTTCCATGTGGGCTCTTGTAATCCCTACCACATGTTCTCCGTCTTCTCCTTCAATTACAATTTTTCCATTGCCTACGATTGGAAAATCATACTGCGTGATCTGGTAACCTTTGGGAAGATCAGGATAGAAATAGTTCTTCCTGTGGAATTGTGTCTCTTCTGCAATCTCTCCTTCAAGGGCAAGCCCAACTTTAATTGCAGCTTCTACTACTTTTTTGTTCAGAACCGGAAGTGTTCCCGGAAGGCCCAGACAGATTGGACAGGTGTGAGTGTTTGGGGCTGCATTGTGATAATCTGTAGAGCAACCGCAAAACATCTTGGTCTTAAGTTTATTAAGCTGGATATGGATCTCAAGCCCGATTCTTACTCCGTCAGGATTTTCATAAACCATTTATGCCACCTCCGGAGGTCTCTTTGTGTGATAATCAGTATTTTGCTCGAAAGTATATGCTGCACGCAGCACAGCAGGCTCGTCAAATGGCTTGCCCATTATTTGAAGCCCTATCGGAAGACCGTCAGTGAAACCGCAGGGCACGGAAAGTGAGGGTACGCCTGCAAGATTGATCGGGCAGGTATTCACATCCGAGAGATAAAGGGTAAGCGGATCTTCTATCTTTTCTCCTATCTTAAAAGCAGGGTTTGGCATAGTTGGAGCCATAAGCACATCAACTTTTGAGAGAGCCCTGTCAAAGTCCTGCTTCACAAGAGTTCTGACCTTCAGGGCTTTTAAATAATATTTGTCGTGATATCCTGCTGAAAGGGCATAGGTTCCCAGGAGAATTCTTCTTTTCACTTCTGTTCCAAAGCCCTCAGCTCTTGTCTTTGAAACCATGGCATGCCAGTTTTCTCCGCTTGCTCTATAACCATAACGTGTTCCGTCAAATCTTGCAAGGTTTGAGGATGCTTCACTCATTGCAATGATATAATAAGAAGCAAGGGCATACTTTATATGAGGCATAGAAACCTCTTCCCAGGACGCTCCGAGATCTTCACATTTGTGTATGGCGTTCCAGACGGCTTTTTCAACATCTGGATGGATACCTTCTCCGAAAAACTCCTTTGGAACCCCGATTTTAATCCCTTTTACATCTTCGATAAGAGCTTTCTGGTATTCGGTTTTACTGTCAATCGAAGTGGAATCCTTGCGGTCATAGCCGGCTATAACATCCATCAGCACTGCAATGTCTGTCACATTGTTTGCAAGAGGTCCGACCTGCTCAAGAGAGTTTGCATAAGCCACTACTCCATATCTGGAAACGGCTCCGTATGTCGGTTTAAGTCCAACAACTCCGCAGAAAGCTGCAGGGCAGCGTACAGAGCCTCCTGTGTCAGAACCGAGGGCAAAAGGAGCTTCTCCTGCTGCAACAACTGCTGCACTGCCACCGGAAGACCCACCCGGTACTCTTTCAAGGTCCCAGGGGTTTGCAGTCGGTCCAAAGTAGCTGGTTTCCGTAGAAGAACCCATTGCAAACTCATCCATGTTGGTCTTTCCTAGAATCACGGCGCCTGCAGCTGTAAGCTTTTCAATAACATGAGCATTGAATGGCGGGATATAATCCTCCAGAATTTTCGAACCGCAACTGTTTGGCAGTCCGACTACGGAAATATTATCTTTTATTGCAATTGGCACGCCTGCAAGAGGGCCATTGTGCCCCTCGTTATCAATTTTCTTCGCCTGCTCAAGAGCTTTTTCAGAGACCGTTATATAACCATTAACTTTACTCTTTCCTATAGTTTCGAGGTACTGAGCTGTTACTTCTTCGGCTGAGCTTTCCTTAATTTTCTCTTTTACCTGTGCAACACTCATCCATTTTGCCATTAAAAACCCTCCTCAGCCTATTTTCGGAACCCTGAAGGCTCCATCCTGTTTGTGTTCGGTGTTTTCAAGAACAACTTCCTGCGGGAGACATTCTTCCACCACATCATCCCTGAACACGTTATGAATCTCAGCCACGTGGTAAGTGGGAGCTACATCTTCAGTCGGCAACTCGTCAAGCTGTCCGAAATACCCCAGCACTGAATTAAGTTTTTCCATGTATTCAACGGTTTCCTGTTCGCTAATATCAATGCGAGCAAGCCAGCCGATGTGTTCTACATCTTCTTTTGTGATCATGAAAGTCCCTCAAAAATAGAACGATTCTGAATAAATGCCTTGGTTGCTGCATAATATAAATAGATTAATGGGATAAATATATATTCATCATCCTCCAGCGTCAGTTGCCGCTATCGAGTTCCGTCACCCGAGTCCCGTCTCGGGAGGACGGTGCCCTTTTCGCTCACTTCGTTCGCTCAAGAGGGCTGAATTATGGTCAAGATAAGCTGATTTTTAACTTTGAGTTCGTGGGTGGCAACGAGTAGGTTTTTACTAGCTGCCGAATATATCTCTAAAATCTATCTCTAAAATCGTTACTTTTTTTGCCTTCTATTTAGATCATACATTTGAACTTTCTTCATCTTGGCGAGGTTGAGTACTCTTTCAAGCTCGTCGTCGGTAAGGTGTCGGGCTTCAATGTAGCCATTGTCTACGGCTTCATTGAAGATTTCATATCCCAGGGCTGAACGGGTAAGGACTGTAGTCCAGCCTCTGGGGCTGCCAACTCCGCCAAAAGAGATATCTGAGTTTTCGGCAGTAAGATCCGTACAGAAACGACAGGAAGAGCTCCTATATTCATCAAACTCGCTGAGGTCGAAGATTTGTTGTTTTCCGTCCTTCAGAGTAACCTCAAACTTCCCTTTCCGAATCTTCATGGCATCTACATTTTCCAGCGTGATTCCATAACTTTCCAGTACTGCTTTAATTCCCTCATATGAGAAGGTATCCATACAAAAGAGCCCGAGTTTGAGAACCTTTGCTCTCATGAAGAGATGTAGAAATCCATAGGAACTTTTCTGCATTTTAGTGACTGCATCAATATTACAGCTCGTCCCTACGAACGCAATGCTGTTCATTCCCTGTTTAATTGCGCTCATAAGAGCTTCAAGCGTCATTGAATGAGAATAGATGCTACCGCTACTCTCAAGGATCTCTTCCCTTTTCTTTGCAACTACTGGTACAGGTTTCCAGGGCTCTTCTTTTGAGCGGGTGGTAACTACGGCGGAATCAATCAAACCCTCATCAAGGGCATACAAAAGCAGAGATGTCACAACCCCCCCATCCTGTCCCTTTATTTCGGGAATAGCAGATCTTGCTGCATATGCGAAGCGTAAGCTCCCTATAAGTCCCTCTTCTGTGGTGATGGTTCTCGGACACTGGTAGTAGCAGACTCCGCAGGCTTTACATGGGCCTACCAGTTTTGGTGTTCCATCCTCTATCGTTATATACTCGCAACTTGCTGCGCAGGCTCCGCAGAGAGTACATATGCCTGGTTTTATAATGTCCTTTTTTAACTTCCCAAAGGAAATTCTCTCTTTCTCACTAAGATTCCGTTTGAGCCGGATTACACTTTTTTCTAGAGCATCGAATTTCTGTTTGCATTCGGGACTGCAGAAATAATAGCTCTTTCCCCCATAATCCGAAAAAAACTCAGTATTGTCAGATATTATTTTTTTACAAATAGGATCCAGTGGCATTAAAAGCCTCCGATGCAGGTTACACGAAAACTTCAGGAAATACCATAAGTGTAATCAAATACGTGACTCCCAAACGAATTTGATGCTAGCCTTAAAGGATATTGATCTTGTGCCAGTGAAGTTAATAACTAGTATTAAAAGAGAGCAATTTATATAAATATTTTTATAATTATAAATTTTTTTATTTGTGATATCTCTGATTTTTATTCTTTATACTTTTTGGGTTTCCTCCAAACCATCAGAGCACTAAAGAACATTAGAGGAATGAGTATTTAGATTATTGCTGATTTTTCGGCAGTATACCCAGCTATTGTATTCTTTCCTTTTATTCCTGTTTTTCCTTTTCTTCTCTTTTTTTCTTTCCTTTTTCCTGTTCTCTTTCCCTTTTCTTTCCTTCTTTTCTTTTCTTCCCTTTTTCTTCTTGTTTTTCCTTTTTCTCTTCCTTTTCTTTTTCTTCTTGTTTTTCCTTTCCCTTTTCCTTCTCTTTTTCCATTTCCTTTTCTTTATTTTTCAGATATATTTTCTTCTCGTAGTACGCCAGAGGATGATTGATTTTTTCACACAATCGGTCTTTACCTATGCAGTTCCCATAGGTTCTCATGGTGTCACATGCAGGAGGCTTGTATATGTTTCCGGTTGCACCTGCAATATGTTCTATCTGATAAAGGGTTACTTCCGCGTCAAAATCAGGAGAGACATTGAAAAGGTTAAGAATTTCATCCACTGACATTCCCACGCTGAGCAGGAAGGAGGTCATGGCAAAGCGCATAGAATGGGCAAGATTTACTCCACCCTGTACGTTTGCAAGGGCATGGGATATACAGGGAGGAAAGAGTTCGGGTTCCACTACACCAAAGTCCGTTGTTCCAAATTTTTTCTTGTGGACCTCAAATTTATCTTTTATTTCAGCAACATAAGGGGCGCAGAAACTTGATACTTCAGAAGGGATTTTGGGGATGGGAAATGATTTTTCTATTCTTTCTTTGATCGCTTCTTGAAGAAGTCTTACAAAGTCTTTTTTCGTAACTACGACCATTCCGGATCTAAGCTGCCGATTTGTTAATTTCCATATCGGTTCCCTTATTGAAGAGGAAAAGCGTATATAGTCTGCAAAATGCATACTGAACTGTAACTCTTCAGCTTCTGCTTGAATCCCAAAATCCTCCCCAAATTCAAGCAAAAAATCAGTACTTTCTTTTTCGAGCCATTTTGAGGCTGCTTCTGCTTCTTTAAGTGCGTATCGTTTGGTGAATAACTGTTCATCCACGCAAGCGACCAGAATTTGAGCAAAAGGATAAGAGAGAGTTTCGGAAAGAAGCCAGCTTTCATCTTTTATGAGCGGTTTTTCAATCTCTCCTTCGATGGATTGCATTACTCTTTCCATCCCGCGAACTCGAGATCTCCGAAAAGCCGGAGAATTAAGCAAACTCTCTAACGAGACTCTAAGGCTTTCTACATAAGCAGATACTTCTGAAGCAAATGGGTAAAGAGCGATATGTTCCTCGTCCATTTCAGTCCGACTCAATTCTTGGAGCCAGGAGGTAAGAAATCCTTCCTGTACCGTTCGCAATTTCGAAATCTATGAGTATTGGGAAGTCTTTTCCAAGAGAAAGGGTAACTTCATTGATTTTATTTGTGGGTTTGACTATATCGGTCAGATAATCCAGAGAGAAAAGAGAACATGCTTCGCCTGCCTTCAGATCGATTAGCTGGTCCCTGCCCATCTCGAGACGAACCTGGTCGGTATCACCTTTTGCTTCCATATAGAATGTATCGTCCGAAACTCCCATGAGCATATGGTCACTTATTTTTTCGGCAGCTTTAACAGCACGTCTGAGGTCTGCACCGTTAAGGACGACTTTGGCAGGTAATTCAAGCTGTGGAACTCTTGGTTCTGCCCGAATCGTAGAAGGATCAAGAAGAGAAAGTGTATAGGACAGTCCTCCAACATCAATCAGGAGTTTGTGATTCTCTTCTTCAAGTTCCATCCGGACTGTGTCGTTCTTATCCGCAATTCCCAGCAGGTCCATAATCTTGTTCAGGTCGACTCCGATTTCACATTCATCAGCATTATATTCGTCGAAAGCAGATGATCCAAGCTCGAAAATTCCCATTGCAACATTGGCAGGATCAACGGCTTTTACCGAAATACCTTCAGGGTTTATCTTGAATCTGACCTCATCTACAATTACAGCTAGTGCGGCAACCGCGTCTTTCAGAAGCTCTGCATTAATTGCTGCCTTAAACATATTTTTTCTCCAATAATAAATTTAAATCTAAACTCTTTATTACCCTTGAGATATATAAATTTCTTTACAGATTCCTAAATTCCAGCTCATCTTTAAAAAATTAACTCCGAATGTGGCCAAACAGGATTTTGGAGTCAGAAAAAACATTAAATTCAAACTCTCGGCAACTATATAAATCTTGGTCAGAATACAGGGCGGTTTCAGGCTCTGCTTGAAGCAGAAAGGAAGTTGTAGCCTGATGAATCTGGTTTTCCGGGAAATGTACTATTCAAGGTGGAATAGAAGGGCAATTAAATCTCAGTCGTATTCTCTCCAGGTAAATCCACATTTCGTACACTTGAAGAAGCGCGTTTCGGATTCGTCGGCAGACCTCAGCTGTCTGAGCCACCAGGCTGCAGTATTATTCCCACATTCTGGGCATTTTGCACTTGTTGTCGGCAGGCCTGAAGTCTGCTCACCTTCCAGAACTACTATTTCGTGGTCATCGATCTTGGCTTTGGAGACAAAGCTCTTTTCATCACTTTTTATAGGTATTGTGTTTCCACATTTTCTACATTCAAAATTTCCATTTTTAGGAAACATCATACTTTTGCATTTGGGGCAGAATTGCATTAATATCACTTTTTGCATCGTTTATAATTTTATTGTGGTCAAAAGCCAGTTCAGGAACGGAATCAAGCTCAAAAAGATCGGCGGAGTCTGCATCAGATCCGGATTTCAGCTCTCCGAACCCCTTTGCAAGGTAACATACTGAAACCGTATGCCCTCTGGGGTCGCGGTCAGGATCGGAATAGACTCCTACAAGTTTAATAAGCTCTACAGAAAGGCCTGTTTCCTCAAAAGCTTCCCTTGCTGCTGCTTTTTCTGTAGTTTCCCCGATTTCTACGAAGCCGCCAGGAAGGGCAAATTTTCCCTGATATGGGGGATTTTTTCTCTTCACAAGCACAAGCCTGTTTTTAAAGAGGATTACGGTATCAACGGTTAAACTAGGAGTTTTGGGTTTCATAAAACGCCTTCGCATTTCCTTTCCAGGAGATCTCTTTTTCCGCCACCAATCCCTTTCTGAATTAGCTTTTCCGGCAGGAACGCCAGAATGAAATAATATTATAATTATTATTATGCATAACGTAGAAATTCTTCATCTTATTTCAATTTTGACATTGTAAGTCAAGTTTCTGTCAAGCAGAAAAATCCCTTATGCGGTTGCTTCTCTTAAATGTTTCCCTTTTATCGAAACAAAAGTTTTCCTGTTCCTAAATTTCTTCCATCTTTATGTTTTTTATACAAAAGATAACATGTTTGTAACGTTCTGTTTGTAACGTTATTCTTCTATAATAGGAATGAATCTATTATCTTATTTGCAGGCTCAATTACTCGGTATCGGCATCTTGATATATAGAGGTAATAATTCTATGTCTCTTTATTAATATAGAAAGTAATGATAAAAGTAATAATTCTACATCTCCTTATCAATACGAAAAGTAAAATCCATAAGCTTTGAATTCCTAAATACTAACGATTATGAACTAATTGGACTTATTGGACTTATTGGAAACTTATATAAATATTTATTAATTATTTAGATAAGTTCATTTGTCACTTTCCGGAAACTTCATAACTTGCCCGAGGCTTTCTGAGCTTTCAGAAACAAGAAAAATAATATTCAAAACTAAACTTTACCTCTGGCAAAAAAGGTGCGTGAAAAATGATAGAAAGTATACTCTGGCTCGCAGTCGGGTTAATGGTTGCGTCATCCGTCATCCCCAGAACCTCAAGGGTTCGTAAACTTGTTGGAGGGATTGGATGGGGTGTATTTTCCATCCACTGGAGTTATCAGCCTCTCCATTATCTCAAAATTATGGACTATGCCAATGTACTCCTAACAATAGTAGTAGCCCTGTTTTGTCTACTTGTAGCATATATTATGTTTCTGGAGTACAGAAAAGGTCCTCTAAAGATAATAAATAATAGAGAAGTGCTGCACTCAAAATTTTCAGCTCAGGATGAGGCTGATTCCCTTGATATAACCTCGATGCTTACAAGTGCCAGTGCACTCGGAGCTCTTGTTTATTTCCCGTTTGCGAATTTCGCCTTTCTGAATACCTGGATTATAGGAGGGGTTACTTCTCAGGTTATCTGGGTTCTTCACTATTTCGATATTCCTGCGTACATGAAAGCCTGGAATATGATATCACTTAATGGGTATACAGTGGAAATCATTCTCGCCTGTACGGCAATTGAAAGCATTGCTCTCTTTATGGGGCTTATAGGTGCAGTGAGAGCTCCCCTTAACCGGCTGGCTATGGCATTTATCGTTTCAGTGCCCGTGATCTATATACTTAATCTTATCAGGGACATTTTCGTAGTAATTGCTTATGGAGAGCAATGGTTTGGGGCTGACAGTTTTATAATTGCGCATAACTATATCGCAAAGGCGGGTTCAGGCATTGCCCTCTTTATAATTTCATATGCAGTACTCCGGATTCTGCCCGAATTGTTCGGAATGATTGATGGCCTCTGGGTCATCCTTTCTAAAGAATTGAAATCTCTTCTGCGCAGGTCCGAGGGGGATTAAGGTAAATGCTTGCAAAAGGCTCGGAACCCTGGCTTTTTACAGCTGCGTCTATTACTGCATTGTTTGCAATTCTCTCCAGGGCAATGAACAGCTCCCATTTAAACCATGCTGCTTACATAGCAATGGCACTGACTTTCTTTATGGTTCTTTTTTTCAGAGATCCCGAAAGAAAGGTTGAAGTTTCGGACACTTATATGATTTCCCCGGCCGATGGCACTGTCATAGACATTCGAGGCCGGAAAATCTGTATTTTCATGTTTCTCCAGAATGTACATGTAAATAGAGCTCCGATTTCGGGAAAGATCAGGGAAATAACTTATAAGAAAGGCGGATACCTTCCTGCTTTCTGTAAGGACTCTGAAAGAAACGAAAGAAATGAGTTTATTATTCACAGCAAGTATGGGGATGTCAGTGTCATGCAGATTGCAGGCACAATTGCCAGGCGAATCGTCTCCTATCCTCAAGTAAATGATATCATCGAGCAGGGACAACGCATCGGAATGATTCGATTCGGGTCAAGAGTTGACGTAACAATCCCTCATAATTTTGAAATTGTAGTACGGAAAGGAGAGCGAGTACTTGCAGGCAAAACCGTTATAGCGATAATAAAAAATGACAGGGACTTTTGAACATGAACGTATTTCAAATGTTAAGACTCCCGGACCTGGTCTCTCTTTTGAACCTTATCTGCGGAATCAGCTCAATTGCAGTAGCTGCTCAGGCTACAGTCCAGGCTGCCACATCTCAAACAGCGGCGGCTCAGAATGGATTTGTCCTGGCCTTGATCTTACTTCTTATTGCAGCAATTGCAGACGGAGCGGATGGGTACATTGCCAGGCGATTTAAAGGAGGAGAACTCGGGGAACAACTTGATTCCCTGGCAGATGCAATTTCTTTTGGGGTGGCTCCTGCTCTTCTCATATACTTGCAGTTTGGGCAAATAAATCATCTTGTCGGAGATCCAGACCCTCTTGTTGCTTTATTTCCGGTTTTCTACGCTATCTGCGGTGTGCTCAGACTCGCACGCTTCAATTCCATGTCTTCCAGTAAAACCGGATTTGAGGGCCTTCCCATAACTGCAGGCTGCGTTATGCTTGTTACATACATGTTGTTAAGCGAAGACTTTGTCAAGATAGACTTTCTTCTAGCACTTACCCTTTGTCTCTCTATTCTTATGGTGAGTTCGGTAAATTATCCGAAGATCAAGAATGTCAGGGTTCTCGCTTTTATAGCTTCCACTTTCGGGATAACTATGCTTCTCTACCTGTATAATATCGAATATATGCGAATTTTCTCGATCCTGCCTTTTATCCTGATGTTGATGTACATCTTTTCTCCTTTTTTCAAGGTCCCTGTATTAAGCAACCTGGGTAATAAGGAATATCGAAACAAAGGACTGAGAGTCGGGAAAGAAAAACAGTAAAACCAATTTGTCCGAAACATCCATTAATGAATTCCAAGAAGGAAGTGATTTGTTTGGTCCAAGAAAAAGCAACCGACAGAGATAATGCACTCTTTGAGGCAGGAATAAAACTCGGAGCCCTTTACCATCAATTTACGGGTTCTCCTGTAAATTTGAATACTGTTTCAAGTCTTGAGCAGGCTATCCAGGAAAGTATTTCAGTTCAGCCCTACGTGGAAGAAATTTCCGTAAAAATCGACAGAGATATGTTGAAAGGTAAACTGAATGATGAATTCGGTTATTCTGAACTTCAGGGGCCTATGCTTAAAGTAAAAATCACTGTAAGATACGGCTCTTCAAAGATAAAGGTCGGAATGGAATACGACCCTGATCTGAATTACCCACTGATGAAAATTCTAGAAATCGAAGAGATGCGCATTTGAAATAAATTTTTTAGGTGGGGATTCAAATAGAAACCAGAGTAAAGTAGAAACCAGATCTTAACATAAAATATAACTCAACATAAAAATTGAGCTTAAAATAAAGAAACAGAGGCTTTTAACCCTCTTTCTTTACAGTTTCAAAAGCCCTGACAACTTTTTCATTCTGTTCTAGAGTACCGGCTGTTACTCTTATAAGTGTATCTCCAGCATCCCTGAAAGAGTCACAGGAACGTACAATAATTCCCTTTTTCATGAGATTCTGTGTAACGGCTTTTGCTTTCAAAGGGGAAACATCCACAAGTACGAAGTTTGCCTGGGAAGGATATACCTTAAAAGGAATTTTTTCTTTCAGGTATTTCCTGCCTTCTCTTGCGATTTCTACGCTCCTTTTGCGGTGTTCAACATCTGAAAGGGCAGCTATTCCTGCTTTTAAAGCCGGAAGACTTACTGAAAACGGAGTTGCTGCTCTTATATACTCTTTTGCCAGCCATTCGGGCATGATCCCATAGCCCAGGCGCAAGCCTGCGAGCCCAAATACCTTGGAAAAGGTCCTGCCCACAACAAGATTATCGTATTCTCTTACAAGCCCTGTAAGGTTCCTGTCCGCAAACTCGACGTATGCCTCGTCAACGAACACAAGAGACCTGGTATTTTCAAGGATTTTCCTAAGATCATTTTCGGGAAGGAGGTTGCCTGAGGGATTATTGGGAGAACAGAGGAAGATTATCTTTGTCCTGCTGGATGTAGCTTCCAGAAGCTTTTCAGGATCTATCGAGAAGTTCTGGTTTCTCCTGACAAAGACCGGCTTTCCTCCGCATGCACGTGCCGGAAGTTCGTAATAGGCAAAAGTAGGAGTAGGGACAATGACTTCGTCTCCTTTTTCAATAACCAGCCTGCAAAGCCCGTCAAGTAGCCCGTCCATTCCTGGCCCTGAGGCTATGAGGTTTGAAACTGGAAAGCCTGTGTATTTTGAGAGTGCCTCCCTGAGTTCAATCGCGTCTGCTGAAGGGTAAATGTTTGCGAAGGGAGCGGTGTCCATCAGGGCCCGAACAGCTCTTGGAGAGGGTCCTAGTGGGTTTTCGTTTGAGCCGAGTTTGATAATTGAAGCCGGGTCAAGTCCATAGGCAGAAGCTATTTCTTCAATGGATTTCCCTGGAACGTACTCTGCGATATCAAAGATTTCTTTTTTTATCAGTTCAGGCCTGCTCAAGAACATCAACTACCTTATCGATCTGTTCTTTTGTAATCACAAGTGGAGGAACCAGACGGAGCACCGATTCCGAGGTGCAATTTACAAGCACTCCATGTTCCCTTGCAAAGTCCACGAAATCACTGCAGGGATGGTTTATCTCGACTCCTATCATGAGCCCTTTTCCACGGACTTCTACAATATCTTCCCTTTCCATATTCCTGAGCTTTCCCATGAAATAAGCCCCGTTCTCTTTTGAGCGCTTAAGAAGTCCCTCTTCCCTGATTGCCTCAATTGAAGCGAGTGCAGCTGCACAGGCAAGCGGCCCACCTCCGAAAGTAGAAGCGTGCTGTCCACGCCCAAAGCTTAGTCCGTCCCTTGCCGCGATAGCGCCCATTGGAAAGCCTCCCCCTATTGCTTTTGCCATGCTCATGATATCGGGTTCTACGCCGAACTGATCTTTACAGAACCATGTGCCTGTCCTTCCAAAGCCTGTCTGCACTTCATCAAAGATAAGGAAAGTTCCGGTTTCGTCACAGATTTCCCTGACCTCTTTAAGGTATTCGGGATCCGGGATATTAACTCCGCCTTCTCCCTGAATGGGCTCAAGGATCACGGCTGCTGTGTTTTCCGAAATAGCCTGCCTGATAGCATCAGCATCGGAATACGGGACAAAAGTAGTTTCGGAACTCACAGGAGGCATGAAAGGGTCCCTGTACATGCTCTTGTGAGTTACGCTGAGTGCCCCTATAGTCCTTCCGTGGAAGGAGTGTTCAGCAGCTATAAAGGCACTTTTTCCGGAAGCCATACGGGCCAGTTTCATTGCAGCCTCTACGGCTTCAGTTCCTGAATTACAGAAAAAAACGCGTTCCATTCCTGTAACCGAGACCAGGGCTTCTGCAAGTTCAGCCTGAATCTCAGTGTAATAGAGGTTAGAAACGTGCAGCAGCTTCTCAGCCTGGGCCTGGATTGCCCTGACTACAGCTGGGTGGCAGTGCCCAACATTATTTACTGCAATTCCTGCTACACAGTCAATATATTCTTTTCCGTAAATATCCCGGACAACCGCTCCCTTTCCTTCTGAAAGTACAAGGGGCTGACGCCCATAAGTCTGCATTACGTATTTTGAATCTTTTTCTATAATTGAATCGTATTTTGCCTGTAAATTCTCAGGCTCTGTAACCTGTAGATTTTCAGGCCCTATGAAATTCTCTGTCAATTGGATCCCTTCATGAAATTTGTTCCTTTAAACTGATCGGAAAGTTTAACGAGTAAAGTCTGGAATATTTTGAACTATTTCTGGGTTTTTGAACTATTTCTGGGTTTTTGAACTATTTCTGGTTCTTTTAAATTATTTCTGGTTATTTTGAACTACTTATTGATTTTTGAACTACTTCTGGGTATTTTTGAGTTATATCTAAATCTGGAGACCGAATAGCTCAAAATGAATGTATTATTAAGATATTAAGATATTAAGATTTTTGAGAGCATTTTCTTTTGAGGGTTCAAGAAGCTTACAATTAAATTTCAGAATTGAGTTCTGCTCTGTCATCTCCGAAACCCAGATAATTCCCTGATTCCCTATGAATGTTACTGCTCCTTCTCAAAAAAGACATTTTTTTCAAGACATTTTTTCCGCAGTTCTTTCTCCCAAAGCATTAGCTCACATCCTTTAGGGATAAGATTTGCCATATCTTGAACAAAAATTCAGCAGAAGGTCTGGTCAGAAGAAATTCGGGATTTTCCTGGGCGTCAAAGACATACGAAAGGATTCGAGTCGGATTAATCACTCTTAGATTACTCTCCGGACTTATGTTCTTTTTTGTAAGTCCTGGCTCCTGTGAAGCGTCTGGTTCTTTCCAGAGCCCTTGTTCTGGCAGTTTTTCTTTTTCTGCCAGGTAATAAAATATTACTGACTTCTTTTGCACTCAGCTTGACAGGTGAAGCAATTTCCATTACATTCAGGGGCTTTACGGGTTCATTCGGAGGCTCTTTTTCGGTTTTATCCTGAGGTTCATTTTCAGGTTCGTCCTGAAGTCCATTTTCGGGCAACTTATGAGTTTCGCTCATAATTAATTTCCCTAAAGCATTGACTTCTGCAAGAACAGGCATTTCTGCAGCGTCCCTTAAGAAAGATACCCCTGAAGGAGCTTTTATTGTACTGTCTACCCGTGCGTTTTCAAGCAGTAAGACCGAGTTGGCTTTTACTCCACCGAAAACTCGACTGTTCCTGCCAATCTGCACATCTCCTTTTGAATAAAGATTGCCATAGACAGTGCAATTTTCACCGATAAAGATCTTGCCTTCTGAGTAAATGCTTCCCTTAAGGATCAGTTTTTCCCCTGTAGTGACAGCCTGTGCCCGAATATTTCCTGTTAACAGGCAGTTGTTCCCAATAGAGGCTTCCCCCTCGACCTCAATAGTATCATGTGAAAGCTTTGAGCCGGCTGGTATAATCAGTACTTTTTCAGCGGGTTCTTTTCCTTCAAAGCTCTGTATGTCCTCAGAATCATCAAAAAGTTCTTCTACGGCTTTTTCAATTTCCTCACCTTTACCGAGGCGCATCATTTCCTTTATGTAAAGAAATAGAAAGATTATTACAGGGATCGGGTTCCTTACTAATATCCATCCCTTGGCTTCGAATCCTCCCTGGATTTTAACTTCTTTTCCTACGTCCAGGTCTCCCTGTACGAGCAGTTTCCCATCAATGGTTACAAATTCTCCCAGGTAGGCGTTTCCTCCGACCTCTACCCTGTTCCCCAGTTTTGACCACATGTCAATCCGGATATCGTTACTTGCTGCAATATCCCCTGAGACAGCCACCCCTTCTCCCATAATAACGGTATCGCCAATTATGCTGTATTCAATATTAGAGTAATTGCCGACAATAACGTCTCCCTCGACTGTAATTCTGTTTGCTTCGATTCTGGTGTTATCTGGAACCAGGAAGTATTTTAGAATCTCTTCTGACTCTGAAATATTGCTCACTCTCCGGGAAACTGTTATCTTTTGGCTTTATTTCTTGAAATTTTTATTTCTCGAAACTTTACTTCTTGAAACTTTATTTCTCGAAACTTTACTTCTTGAAACTTTATTTCTTGAAATTCTTATTTCTTTAATATTTGGACTTCAGGATTGAAGCTGCCTTTTAAAACACATTTTTCTAAATGGCATTCATTCAAAAATTACTATCTATGATATATCCTTATTCATTTTATCCGCTCATTATAAGAATATTTGAGCAATATAAGTAGCGTTTTATATCATATTTAACTATATGTAAATTTGTGTGAAATTTAAAAAGCTTCGATATTTTGAATAAAACTTAGCATTTTTTTCTCTTTTCCAATGTCTCTTTTATATCTCATAAGTTTTTCTAAGTCTCTGGATTCACTTTTCTTTTTTCGAAGCCACTCCTACTCTTACATCCACGGCTGCGCCACTGTTAAGAACCAGAATCTCTGCAGGAGACAGAAGCAGTTGCCCTGTTGCAAGCAGCCTGTCAGTCTCATCTGTCACAAGTACTTCTTCTCCGGCCCTCAGTTCAGGATCAATTTCAACTACGTGTTTTATAAAAGCGGTTTTACCTTTCTCCACAAAAGGAGCAGCTTCCTCTGAGATAACGACTCTGAGCTTCTTTCCTGGCAAAAGCCTGTGGACGATGGAAGCTCCTTCAATACTGAGGGTAAAAAACCCATCCTTTGCTCTTGCTGTAGCCATACGTTTTCCAGAGTGTAAGACCTGGCGTACCCTTTTTGTCTTGGATAACTGGAACGTTGAGCCATCAGGAAAAAGTTCTTTTCCGATGCCTTTCCCAAACTGGTAGTCTGCTATCATGCGGACTCTAGCAAGTCTTTCTGTGCCATTATTCATGAGAGTACGTAATATATGCAGGCCTTAAAGCCGTTCCGGTTATCCTGATTTTTTGGGGCCATAATTTTACATTTCATATTTATAACATATAATAAATTTTTATTCTATTGTCCTCCTATTCGAGCTTCTCATCTTTCTCTATATAGTTTCACTTTTTGGTCAAATGCATTTGTTTTTCTTTTTAAACTCTTTAAACTTTTTTATTTCAACATGTATTTTTTTGCTTGTAAATCTAGCAAAAATATTAAGAAGTATAAGCAACAATCTATTATCGGGTTTACGAAAATGAAAACATGCGTATATCAAGAACTTTGAGCTGCTTACGGTCTCAAGAAGGCAGGAGAGGGAATCCGCTTGATAGTCCGAAAAAATATCTCTATTGACCAGTGTTATGTGGATAAATTAAAGCCCTTTCTGGAAAAAAATAATGGAAACTTAAGTGCGGCAATAAGGGATACTATCGAAACTGCCTCTCTCACCCTGGATGGAACCGGTGAAAACGGGGAAAAATCTTCAGGTAAGGCCTCACAGAATGCAGAATTTCGTAATGGACTGATTGAGGAAGAAGAATTCCTGCTTGTTCATCATACTCTGCTTGAATGGCTTATTAATAATACTTCTGGGTTATTGATCGACGAATCAACTGTATATGAAATAATTAACCCTTATAAAATTAAACGAATCCCTGATGTTGTCAGTTATATGAATTCGCTCAATGAGAAAATGAGCTGGAAAATTAAGGTTGATGTGGAGTACAGTCAGGGTCCTGATCCGGAAACTGCAAGTCTTACTCTCTCAAACGGAAATTCCTGCTTCAGGGAAATTATGGCCCACAGCCTGGCTCTTTATCTGGCAAAACAGATGAAACTGGATGTTCAGGGTCTATTCTGCAAATCAAACGTAACAAAGGTCTACTTTAAAAGGTTTGAGTTTCTTGATTTTCAAAAAGTTCCTAAAGGGCTTGAGGAACACTTCGGGTCTATGGAAAGTACTTTCCGGGAAATTCAAAAAAAGCCAGAGTTCTGGAAGACTCTTATCAAAACCTACAGGCAGCAGAATTACCAGCGTCTTAGCGTGCAAAGAAAAACTTTCGAGGCTTTTGTTTCAGGAGATCTTCCATCCGTGGCTGAATTGAAACGAAATTTTGAGTTGATTACAGGAAAGCCCCCAGCAGCTTTCACCCTTGCCGAGCATATAATAATTTTCAAAGAAATTTACCTGACTGACAGCATAGGAAGTGATATAGAAATTTGCACGGAAAAGGGCAGAGAATATGTGAAACTTATTCATGACTATTCTGACAGAAAAGTATGTGAATTTCTTACAAAATATTACTCTAATGTTCTCAAGTCAATTAACTACTCTTTTAAAGTCACCACCAGCCCCAATATGATTCTTTTTGAGTTCGGAAAAAGCCCTGGTTCAGACGATGCTTTTCTGGAGTAACGAATCTCGAACACTGAATATCGCGCTCTACTTTCTTGATTCTTTGGTATTCAGTAAGATAGATAAATTCATATGTGGGATTCTCCTATCCTTTTTCATGAGTGACGTAATTTTGCTCTGGGACTGCCCTCTTCTCTTTGAAAAACTGTTTGTGGAATATGGGCTTGAATGCACTCGTGCGCTTTCAACGTCCCTTTGTACTCCTTATCTTCCTGCCTGCAAGGTTCTGATTTTGCCGACAGGTTTTGCAAATAAACAGTATACGAAAACAGGCGCAGGACTTGAACGCGGTAAACGTTCCCTTGAAAAGTTTGTGACAAAAGGAGGGACTCTTCTTGTTTTCAGCCCTCTTGTCCCGGAATACGAATATGAATGGCTTCCTTTTTCTCTGAAATACGTAATGGAAGAAAACTCATGCACACCTCAACCTGTAGGTAAGCACGAAGCCCAAAAGCTTGTGGAAAACATCGACCCTCCTGTAGGATGTGATGGTTACTTCGCGGAAACCGATGCTGATGTGGTATTAACAGATGACAAGGGCAGGTCTATAATGGTCGTAAAAGAAATTGGAGAAGGCATGATCGTTGCAACCACAATACACGAGCTCCCTTCAGCCGGATTCTTTGAGTGCAGAGTTGCATGTACAAAAAAGGTAAAACCATAAAGAAAATTTAAAACAAAAAATCAGAACTAAACATAAAGAGAATTTTAGGGAAAAGTAAACGGCCACAGGCACAATTGCTTTTGTTATCCCTCATTTTATCTTTTTTACATTTTTATCTTTTTTGTACTGGTTCCTAAGCCTCTCTATTTCTTCGGTTTCGTTTTTCAGTTTGACCACAAATAAGCCGAAGCAGGGCTTTGTGAACTGAAATATAATATCGTTCCCTGAAAAACCAACAGGGGCAGCTGTACCCATGAGCATGAGTTCCCTTACTTTGTATCCACCAGGTACAAGGTATACCTCTTCCGAATTTTTGATAATAAAACTTTCACATTCTTTAATAGTTGTGTTCTTTAGAAGAACCCCATAGTCATATTCGCTTAAACATACCATTTTTGTACCCTTTATAGTTTTTTTCTTTAGATATATTCAGAAATATTCTGATAGCTGTTACTGCTTCAATGGTCACTAATTTAACTACAAGTTAAATTATGAGTGAATGGTATAAGATATAATTCATTCTGAAAAAAGAAAATTGTATATGAATCTTGAATATAAATCACTTATATCTTTCGTTTATGCTTTTTGGAACGCTTGCAGGAGACTATATATTCGCAGTGACTAAACAGTTTTTAACCTGATTGACAATTTAATGCAAATTTAGTAATATGGGCTTGTTAAATCATACTTTAGATAAATTGGGAATAGAAAGTATGGAACACATTGTCGAAGCTGACTTCAGGACTCAGAGCCGGTTCTCTGAATCCCATATTTTGAATCGTTAATCGAGCTTCATATTATGGAAAATAGTTCTGAAACTTTTAGAACTGTAAACATAAAATTGGTTTTGGGAAGAGTTCTTAAGCTATAATACTGTCCCGATTTCAAGAATTTCCATCTAAATATTAATTGCAAAGATTAAAATTCAGGATAAACCCTACATATTACAGATAAAATACCTAAGAGATGAAATGTTATGACCGGCGCAAAAGTGCTCCTCATGATGGGATGTCCAGAGGTTCCGATTCAAACCAGTATTGCATTATATCTTTCCCATAAGCTGACCAAGCTGGGATTTGATGTAACCGTTGCCGGGACAACTGCCGCAAGCAAGCTTTTGAAAGTCTCCGATTCCGACGGTTATTATGTAAAAAAGCTGGTAGATCTCGACAAAACCATAGTAGATATCATTGAAAAAAGAACGGATTTCGACATGTGCTTCGCCTTTATGCATAACGATGCCGGAATGACTTATGCAACGACTATGAGCTCCATTTCTCAGGCCATGATGTACTCTATAATCTTTGGCAGGAACGCCGAGGCTCTGGCTGAAACCATAGAGTTCGATTGTGAAAAGATTGTCGCACAGGACGTTCACAACCCTGTTCGCCTCAAAAACAAGCTGGATAAGGTGATGGAGGAGATCATGAAATGAGCTGTATTGAGCAAATGAAGTATCAGATTCACCTGGAAAGAACAAGTTTCAAGGATGCCAGAGCGTATATTGAGAAAAATTCTGACGAGGTTTACTACGTATCTCCCGGGTATAAAATCTTCAAAGATTACTATATAATAGGAATACCACCCATTGCGATGGGGGCAAAAGGCAATGCTCTAATTTTCCCTTATACAAAGCCCTGTCATGGAAGCTTTGTCCTGAGCATAGACAATGAGGACAGCATAAAAGAGATTAATCGGCTCAGGGAGACAGGAAAAGAAAAGGCAACGACTTCAGCGAAGAAAAGTAAACCTGCTGAAAGTTCCAGGGCATCTTTAACCAGCTATGGGGATATGTGGAAAAAATGAACTCTGAAAAGTTGGCGTGACAAGATTAAGGAGAAGATCTCGACATCGAGGAAGTGAGAATTTCAATACTGAAGATTTTAACACTGCGGAAGAAAAGATTTTCAACATAGAGGAAGAGAATCTTATTCTTCCTCTAAATTGGTTTTCAAAATGGAATCTTTTCTAGAATCTTTTCTAGAATCCTTATAGAATCTTTTCTAGAATCCTTTATAGAATCTTATACATTTACTCTATTACCAGGTCTTTTACCCTGATACCGCTTTCTACAATTTTTCCTACTATTTTTCCACCGGTAATTTCTACAGCTTTTGCAGCATCTTTTTCCGGCAAGATAACAAGAAAACCCATACCCATATTGAAGGTTCTGTACATTTCAAGATCCTCGACTCCCCCTTCTTTCTGCAAGAATTTGAAAATTTCCTGGGGCTCAAGAGGATCGTAAAAATCAAAACCGAGTTTTGTCACTCTTCTCAGTTTCAAAAGTCCGCTGCCTGTTATATGGGCAAGCCCATGGACTTCACATGCCTTCAGGACATCAAGAATCTCAATATAAATTCTTGTTGGAGTCAGGAGCTCGTCTCCGATCGTTTTTGAATTGTCATAGGGACAGGGGTCGTGATAAGAGTACCTGGATTCCTCAATGATTTTCCTTACAAGGGTATAGCCGTTGCTGTGAACGCCTGTGCTTGGGACACCTACAATCACGTCCCCTACCCTTACTTTCTCTCCCTCGACAATCTGATCTTTCCGGACAATTCCAAGGCATGTACCTGCAAGGTCAAAGCCTTTTATTATCTCGGGCAGGGTTGCGGTTTCTCCACCAACGATGGACATTCTGGATATTTCCGCGCCCTTTACTAGCCCTTCTCCAATCTGGGCGGCAAAGCCTTCTTCATGCTTTTCCAGGGCAAGATAATCTACAAAGGCTACAGGTTCAGCTCCTATGGCTAGAAGGTCATTTACATTCATTGCGATACAGTCTATGCCTACCGTGTTCCACCGCTGCATTTCGTTTGCAATAAGAACTTTTGAGCCTACCCCATCAGTTGTCAGGGCAAGGGCATATTCTCCGAAGTCCAGAAGCCCTGCATAATGCCCTATTCCTGTAAGGGGAGCTCCTATACCTTTTCGAACGTAGCTGAGTTTCTCGATAAGGGTTTTGACGGTTTTTTCTTCCTTTGTAATATCTACGCCTGAATCTGCGTATGTTAAGTGCTTCTCGCTCATTCTTTTGCCCCTCCCTGCCTGCTTTATAGCTGTTTTTTAATTCCGTTTCCGTTATATAGTTCGAATTCATCATGCAGGGTTTTAACCGCGGCAAATGCATCGCCTTCCCGCACTACGAAAGAGATATTGTACTGGGAAGAACCCTGGCTGATCATAATAATATTAATAAGCGAGTTCCCAAGCGCTCCGAATACTCTTTTTGCCACGCCCGGAGTCCCTGCCATACCTGCACCCACGACTGCAACTACGCAGACATTTTTGTCTGAAGTGATTTCTTTTACGATTCCGCGGTTGAACTCTTCGTGCAGGGCTTTTAATGCATTTTCCACATGTGCCTCACTGATCACGAAGGATATATTTGATTCGGACGAGCCCTGGCTGATCATAATAACATTAACGCCTGACTTTGCAAGTACTGCGAAGAGCCTTGCTACAGTTCCGACCGCTCCTACCATCTCTGCGCCTGAAATATTGATAAGAGCCACATTTTTGATCAGGCTTACGGCTTTTACTACATTCTTGCACTGGAACTTTTCAGCAACTACGAGTGTGCCAGGTAACTTAGGCTCAAAGGTATTCTTGACACGCACAGGAATGTGTTCGCGCATAGCAGGCTCAATCGTGCGCGGGTGCAGTACGTTTGCCCCGAAGTAAGAAAGTTCCATGGCTTCGGCATAAGAGATTTGCGGGATAGTTTTTGCCTCGGGCACGATTCTCGGATCGGTAGTCATGATACCGTTTACTTCTTTCCAGAGCCAGATCTCATCGGCTTTTAAAGCTGCGCCCAGAATGGAAGCTGTAAAGTCAGATCCACTCCTTCCCAGAGTGGTAATAATTCCTTCCTCGTTTTCTCCGATAAATCCCGTAACTACAAGAATCTGTGTCTCGAGTCTGCATCCAAGCCTCTTTTTCACAAGTTCGTAAGTTTTCTCAAGAGGCCTTGCATTTCCGTAATCCGATGATGTTATAATCCCTGCTTCTCCACCTGTGAATTCAGTTGATTCAATTCCAAGGGAACGGATAGCTCCTGACACAATTGGAGCAGCCAGGCGCTCTCCGTAAGAGCAAATGTAGTCAATTGACCTTGAAGTAAGCTCACCAAGATAGCAGATTCCAACCAGGGCTTTTTCGAGCTCATCAATGCGGAGGTCAAGTGTTTGGATAACTTCTTTCGCTACTGTGGGGTCATCAATGGCGTCTTTCACAGCCTCGTGGTGTTTGTTTGTAATTTCGGTTTTAAACTCTTTCACAAGGGCGACTTTGCCTTTTGTTGAGGCAAAGAGTGCATTTTCCAGAAGCTCATCGGTTACCCCACCGAGCGCTGAGGTTACTACCACGATCTGGTTGCCTTCTTCATGGTACCTCTTCAGAAGCTGGGCAACATGACGGATTTTTTTTCCGTCCCCAACGGAAGTTCCTCCAAATTTCATTACAATTTTCATGATCGGATCACGTTTTGTCGTTAACTGATTATTCTCACACCATTTACTTAAACTGTTGATAAGAGTTTTAGTTATCCTCACTAATTATTCGGATTGGAATTAATAATTCTCCAAAATTCCTGTAGTTTGAAGATTGCTTTCAACAACATGTTTTTTGTAGAGAAAGCTATATATCGGCTCTTTCGCCACTTCATACATTTTACGCTGAGAACCTGTTCTGTATAGGATATGGATACTATATTATAACGTTTGTGTAAAATGGATTAGAAATTAATCTCTGGATCAGCGGAAAAACTTGCTGGCAAATACTCGATAAATCTAAGTAATCGGGATCTGGTAGAAAATATTATATTTAATTCCCGAGATGAAAGACTAAGATAGTTGGAAAGAGATGAAGCAATGAAATATGCTGTACTTATAGGAGATGGAATGGCTGATTACCCAATAGAGAAACTGGGTGGAAAGACCATTCTCCAGGCAGCCCGAACCCCTGCTATGGATTATATCGCAGCCCATGGAAAAATAGGGCTTGCAAAAACTATACCTGATGGGCTTCCCGCTGGAAGCGATGTCGCAAATATGTCTATTCTCGGGTACGATCCGGCAGTATATTACTCTGGTAGGGCTCCTCTGGAGGCTGCCAGTATGGGTGTCGCTCTTGCATCTGATGATGTGGCTTTTAGATGCAATCTTGTGACTATTGAGCATGGGAGAATTAAAGATTACAGTGCAGGGCACATCAGTAGTGAAGAAGCCAAGATTCTCATCGAAACCCTTGACGTGGAACTCGGTAATGAAGAATTAAGCTTTTATCCGGGAATCAGCTACAGGCACCTTCTGGTCGCCAGAAATCATCTGGGAGCTGAAGCGGAGTGCACTCCCCCTCATGACATTACTGGAAAGAAAATTGAAGAATATCTGCCCGGAGGAAAAGAGGGTGATTTCTTTTCCGACCTGATAAAAAAATCTATGATCGTTCTTGAACTGCATCCAGTTAATCTGAAAAGGATTGAAGAGGGTAAGAATCCTGCAAATTCAATCTGGGTCTGGGGCCAGGGATCTGCTCCGAAGTTTACGCCTTTCCGGGAATTGTACGAGAAAACTGGAGCAGTTATTTCGGCAGTCGATCTTCTGAAAGGCATTGGAGTTTATGCAGGAATGGATGTAATTGAAGTTCAGGGAGCAACCGGTTATCTGGATACCAATTATGAAGGAAAAGCCAGTGCTGCAATCGAGGTCCTGAAAACCAGGGATCTTGTTTTTGTTCATGTGGAAGCTCCGGATGAAGCCGGGCATGAAGGGAGTATTGACAAAAAATTAAAAGCCGTCGAAGATTTCGATAGCCGAATTGTGTCTCCTATTCTTAAGCATGCTAAAGCTTCAGACGAGCCTTTTACAATTCTCGTACTGCCTGATCATCCAACCCCTATTTCCATAAAAACCCATGCCAGAGATCCAGTTCCTTTTGCAGTCTACAGAACTGATAACTCGGACTCTGATAGTGCAGAGACTTTCGATGAGGAATCGGCTAAAAAAGGTTCTCTTGGCCTTGTAAAAGCTTCGGATCTTATAGGAATACTTGTGAAGGCTAAATAACTGCTTTTGCTCGTTTTCCATTCGATGCTTCTATTTGTTCATCATCCGAATTTCCAGAAACTCCTCTGCTCTGGATTTTCGGAAATTTTTCTTTTATCATACTGGTTCTTTTTTGTACTAAGTTTGTGTGAAATTGCTCAGGAAAACATATATATCCTTTCTCAATATATTCAGAATAGCACATAAAATCTGTGTTATCATTTTAACGTAGGGGGTATTTTGTATGAGATGGCCTATGAGAAGATCATTTTCGGGACCTGCACGCTGGGATCCTTTTGAAGAAATAAGAAGGACACAAGAGCGCCTCAACCAGTTGTTTGAAGACTTTATGCCGATGGAAGAATGGGAGGGTGGAAAGGTCTACACTCCTGCTATCGACATTAAGGAAGAAGACGACAAGCTTGTAGTCACTACCGATCTGCCTGGCATTAATAAAGAGGACGTTCAGATTAACCTTAAAGAAGACATGCTTGAGATCAGTGCAAAGGCCGGAAAGGAAAAAGAGACTGAGGAAGAAGGATACCTGCGCCGGGAAAGAGCATATACTCAATTTTACAGGTCAGTCCGCTTACCTGCCAGTGTTAAGGAAGAGGGAAGCACTGCAAAAATGGAAAATGGTGTTCTGACAATAACGCTGCCGAAAATGAAACTGGAAGAGCCGGCAAAGAAAATAGCTATCGAGTAAGCTTTTCGAAGGGAAAAGAATAATATCAAATTTAATTTCAGACTGCAAAAGAAAACCGCAGCCTGTCTATTTTGAATTTTTTTCCTGTCGATTTTTCAACTTATTACAAAGAGATTTTCAATCAATCTGATTCTCAATCAATCTGATTCTCAATCGATTTGATTTTCAATCAATCTGATTCTCAATCGATTTGATTTTCAATCGATCTGATTTTCAATCGATCTGATTTTCAATCGATCTGATTTTCAATCGATCTGGTTTTTAATTTTCATGATCTGGTTCTATTATCTGTTCCGGATCTGTCCTTTTTATGATACTCGGAATCAGAACATGGTTCGACATGAATTGAAAAGTGACCATTACTGCCGCAGATTTCTTTTAGCTTGTTTTCTATCTGCGTTGATATTTCATGTGCGTCCACGATATTCAGATTCCTGTCAACCTCGATATGAACATCTGCAGCCATGGCATTCCCTATTTTTCGAGTTTTTAGCTCATGGAAGCCTAAAACACCATCAGTAGAATTCAGGACTCTTTCAATATTTCTGTAAGTTTCCGAATCAAGTGAAGCCTCCAGAAGTTCATTGAGGTTTTTGTAAGAGATATCAAATGCCACTTTAAAAATAAAGAAACTCAATATTAATGCGGCTATTGGATCGAGCACTACCCATTTGCCTCCAAGAAGTATGGCACCTCCTATTCCTATCATGGTTCCTAAGGACGATAAAGCGTCCGAACGGTGGTGCCAGGCATTTGCAGTAAGTGCATCACTCTTAAGCTTCCTGGCATATATCGTGGTATAACGGTAGAGCCATTCTTTTGACATTATTGACAGAACTGCCGCAGTAAACGCGATCGAACTTGGGGTTGGCAGTGATTCTCCACGGAAAAACGCGAAAACCTTCTGAAGCCCGCCCCAAAAAATCCCAAACGCCACTACAGCAAGGGCAAGCCCGATGAATGCCGCGGCCAGGGTCTCTATTTTTCCATGCCCGTAATTGTGCGTGCTGTCCCTGGGTTTCCTGGAGATCCTTAAACCCACTATTACTGCAATGTCAGTCATGAAGTCGGATAGAGAATGAGCGGCATCAGCAATCATTGCTGAACTATTCCCGAAAATTCCGGCCACAAATTTAAAACCCGTTAACAAAACGTTGACTGCCATCCCAACTTTTGTTACATGAGCTGCCTGGGAGTATCTGGTGTTTCCATTCTCCTCATAATTAAAAAGAGTTTCTCTGTTTGTATCTCCAGTACTTTCCATAATTTTTCATATCTTCTTGATTCTCTGAATAGATTTGAGATATTATATTTCTACATTTATTATTATCCTATTAAACGAGAGCATAAAAATTAGCGATCAATAGATATAAGGTTATCTTCATTGATTAAAAAAAATTTATAAGCTTTATAGTACACTTTTTGGGATTAATCCAATTTTAATATCCACAATTAATTCTAAAAATAATAATATTTTTATTATAAATGATATTCCAGGGATCTCATAAACATTAACATTTTTCACACAACTAGCGTATGTAATTTTCTTTTTTCAGTTCCTCTATTAATCTACTTATAACCGACTTATTAATCTGACTATCTACTTTCATACGTCTTTTATCCCTTTCTCGCGGTGGTGAAAAATACCTACAATTCAACCGTAGCGTGGAAGGTTATATTTTGTTTCCTTAATTCTTTCTTCTCCTTCCTCAGGAAATTCTTTACTTTTCAGGGCTTCAGCCTGTGCAATTTCAGGGTGCTGTTTTAGAAATTCTATTGAATAATCTGTAGTTTCACTTTCTGATGCTTGAAAGGTATTATCGATTTCTTCTTTGCTAAACTGTCCATGATAAAGAAGAATCTGAGTTACTTTTTGCCGGGTGGCTTGAGGTTCGTTCTCATAGTCCAGGGAGTAGTACAGCTTACTTATGATAACTCTTAAACTCCATATTCGGCTTCTTTTTTTGTTTTTTAACTCAAAAGGGACTTTATTCTTTATTTTCTCTATAATTTCGTTCAGTTCATACTGGCTCGTGTTTAACACCCCTATGGAATTTTGTTTTCAAGCAGATAAAGGATTTTAATAGTTCTTAACTCTGCCCGGGAGATAAGTGTCGCAGGAAAATATGACTGAAAATTAAGTAAATTGGAATATAAAATATCTTGGAGGGAGAGGTTAGTTTAAGATATATATTGAGAAAACAGGTAAATTTAGAAAATAATTAGTTGAGAAATAGTGTAACCTGAAAATAGTGTAACCTGAAAATAATGTAATCTGAAGAAATGCATTTCGAAAAATGGTTAGAAGGAAAATAAGTAATTAAAGAAATAAGTCCTATCGAAAAATAAGTGAAAGCGCGGCATCAGGAAATTATTCTCATCATCTTTTGCTCAGTTGGGGTAACTCTCATCATCGCCGCAAGATCCAGTATATCGGTGGTCTTATTTATGGTTACTGCCTTTACTGCTGCAAATTATTGATTCAATGGATCATTCCTGTTATTTACTATATCCAACTGAACAAGATTCAGTTGCTCTTATTAACTCAAAGCCTTCTGAGGAAAACACTTGAAATTCAAAGCCATAGCCGTTGAGAATATCCCCCTTATACATACTGGGGACAACCTGCCCTCGATCATTTGTAATAATCTGGAACTTCAGGACAGGGACATTGTTATCGTTGCCTCGACTATCGTTGCTAAAGCTGAAGGGGAGATCTTCAGGCTAGAGGACATTACCCCAGGGAAAATAGCAATTGAGATGGCATCCCGAAACGGAAAAGATGCGAGGTTTATCCAGGCTGTACTTTCCCGTAGCAGGGAGGTGCTTGTGGAAAAACCGTTTATGCTTGTGACAACTCTAGCAGGGCATACCTGCGTAAACGCAGGAGTTGATGAGTCAAATATTGAAAACGGATTTTTGCTCTATCCTCCGGTAAATCCTGATGTCAGTGCTTCAAGGCTCGGACAGGAGCTCGAAAAGTTGAGCGGGAAAAAGTTAAGTGTCATTGTCACAGACACAAACGGGAGAGCTTTTAAAATAGGACAGACCGGTGCTGCCATAGGAATTTACAAGATGAAGCCTGTAAAGCACTGGATTGGAGAAAAAGATCTCTTTGGAAAAGTCCTTGAGGTTACAGAGGAAGCAGTTGCCGATGAGCTTGCAGGTGCCGCAAACCTTCTGATGGGCGAAGGGGCAGGTGGAACTCCCGTCGTTGTAATTCGTGGTTTTGATTATTATTGTGAAGAGGAGACCTTTATAAAGGAAATGTATCGTCCTGAAGAAATGGATGTTATTAAAAAAGGGCTTCGCTGCCTTCAAAAAAAAAAGTTGAATGAAAAGAGCTGAATGTTGTATCCTGAAATGATTTCGCAGACTCAAAACCATTTGGAAGTCCAATACATAATCCAACAGCAGGCAACGTAAAAGGTTAAACGTTTAGTAAATTCCAATCCCATTTTGGTATTGTGGAATGATTACGTAACATGAAACAAATTCACAGTTGGAGTATAATAATGGGTCACCTGTATGCGATATATAACCGCAATAAAAGAAATTAAAAAAGCGAAATAATTTTGGGATAAAACACATTCTTTTATGCAGAAATCTTAAATAACTAAACCATAAACAATTAAATTATTTTTAATTTCTTATGTGCTCTTCTACAAGAGTGAGCGCAGAAGATTTTTAAATTCTGTAAGTTCAGTTCCCGTTTGAAGTTTCGCTTTTTAGCTCAAAAGGTATATATTCCACTTCCACACCTGCATCCTTGAAAAACTCAAGTGAATCGTCGTCTGGATAGAAAGTTGCGTATACTACTCTTTTGATGTTCGAGTTGATAAGCATTTTCGCGCAAAGGATACAGGGCTGGTGTGTACAGTAAATGGTTGCTCCTGCTATGCTTACGCCATGAATTGCAGCCTGGATAATTGCATTCTGTTCTGCGTGCACTGCCCTGCACTTTTCCTGTCTTGTACCTGAAGGAATCTTTTCCAGATCCCTGATACACCCGATTTCAAGACAGTGGTTCATGCCGCTGGGTGCCCCATTATATCCGGTTGAGAGAATGCGTTTATCCTTAACGATCACAGCCCCTACGTTCTTTCGAAGGCAGGTGGCCCGTTTGCCTACTACGAAGGCGATTTCGAGGAAGTACTCATCAAGTGAAGGTCTTTCTGTCATTATTTTTAATGAACAGTAACTGGTATATATAGCTGTGACGTTAAGGTTTGTACCATTTTTAAGAGTTAATTTTAAGTGGAATAAATTAACGGTATATAGAGAAGAATTGCTAGAGGAAGAATTAATATAATCTGTGAGAATACAGGGTTAAAACAAATTAACTTATTTATAACACTAATTTGTTTCTAATATGCTTGTTTATAATATACACTTATTTATAATATTAAAACATCCAGAACGTTATCCCCCGTTACCTGAACCCGAGTAGCAGAGTAAATTCAAGATTTTCAATAAACCTGATTATAAACTTCGTGTTCTGAATTATACATCAGGATTATATATCTGGATGTAATGAGCTGTTCGGATAGGTTCAATAAAATAATAGATACACGCATCCGGAGTATTAAATTATGGCAACAGGTTTGGCCGAAATTTTAGATAATTTCGTGAAAAATCACGATGACCGCCAGTTGCTGGCCCTCCCCCTTGCGATACTAGCAGTTTCTTTAGTAATACTGCTAGTTTCATTTGTGAGTAGCGGATCGCCGGTAAAATTGGGAATGGATTTCCAGGGTGGTACTCAGATTTCGATAGAAACGACTGATTCTCCTTCTGTACTTGAAAAAACGTACTCTTCTTACCCCCTCACCGATGTTCGGCAGACCGGAAGCAGGGTTATCATGCAGTTTGGGATCATGGACGATGAGCAACAGCGTCAGCTTGAAAAGGATATTACGAGCCACAACTATTCCAATGTGCAGATTCAGCAAGTTGGGCCTATTTACGGTAAGACTCTGCAGGTACAGGCTCTGGAGGCCCTATGTATTTCCTTTATAGGAATGGGAATTGTGGTATTCCTGCTTTTCAGAACTTTTGTTCCGTCCTTTGCAGTAATACTTTCTGCATTTTCAGATATTGCTATTGCAGCTGCTTTCATGAGGGTTGTAGGGATCGAACTTTCCCTGGGGACACTTGCGGCTCTGCTTATGCTTATCGGTTACTCGGTAGACAGCGATATCCTGCTCACAAACAGAGTACTTAAACGCCGGGGCATGGTAGAAGAGAAAGTTTCCAAGGCTATGCATACAGGTATCACCATGACTACTACAACCCTTGCAGCGCTTGCATCCATGTACATAGTCTCGACTTTCTCCTATGTGGTCATTCCTTCATTCACACAGATTTCTCTGCTTTCGCAGATCTCAATTGTGCTGATTGCGGGACTTATTGCAGACATGATGAATACCTGGCTCCTGAATACGGGAATTTTACGATGGTATGCGATGAAACCCGAATTCAGAGGGAGGTATAACAGATGAGCGACAAAAAAAGCCTTCTTAAAAATCCAAGAGTCATTATCTTCATTATACTCTTTCTTGGCTCTATAGTAGCTATTCACCCAGGCTATACCCCCGGAAAAGGGACAACTTCTAATCTTAATTTTGGACTTGATCTGGAAGGTGGATCCTGGCTTCAGATACAACTGGAAGGAGCACTTGTCCAGGTAGATGTAGATTCCGGAAAATTAGTTAGCGGAATTGTAGAGCCTATAATTGGATCCCCCATCGAGATCACGAAAAATAACCTTGACGTTGGAGGCTCTACCAATAAATCTGTCACCTTTACAACATCTGGGACTGTCAGCGCATCTCAGCTTGAGTATCTTGGCACGATAAGCGTGGACAAGCTGAGTGGGAGCACAACTCAGGTAACTATATCTGATACCAGTAAGGAGAGTCTCATCCAGTCTTACCTATCAAAAGCCCTTGATGCAGAAGTACTTGCCAAGAGTACTGAGGACGGAACTGTCTATGAAATCAGGACTGCAGTCACTGAACAAAAGCTTGAGTCTTTACTGGAAAAGGTTGGAGGTTCGATCCACAAGAACGAAGATGGGACTTCAACTTACGAAGAAGGAGTAAGCACCGATACCAGAGACCTGACAAAGGAGATCCTCAGTGATAAGCTGAACTCTTTGGGTATCAAAGATATTCCTGTAAGAACCGTAGGGGACAAATACATCCTTATTGATTTTGCAGGCATTGACCTGGCAACTGCCAAGGAAATAGCTGAAAAACCTGGAAAGTTTGAGATCCGGATTCAGACAACTGGAAATGAAACCGAACATGTCCTTTACGGCGATTCAATTGTAAGTGTGGGAGTTCCAAGCTTCCATGATGAGCAGTGGCATACTCCTTTCACCCTGGATGATGACGGAGCCCGTACACTCCAGAAAGTTGCACTCGAAACCGGAGCAATTGATGATCCGGATTCCCATTACTTAAATATGTATCTTGATGGAGTTGAAATATATGGAGCTCCTTTGAGCTCGTCTGCAGCCGAAAAACTGCGAGAAGCTCCTATATATTCCTGGGAAGCTTCCACGGGTACAGATGATGCTGCAAAAACCGAAGCTAAAGCACTTCAGGTTCACCTTCGGGCAGGGGCTCTTCCTGTCAATGTAGAGCTTGTAGGTTCAGGACATGTGGATGCAGGTCTTGGAGCGCAGTTCAAGACTGCAGCCCTGATTATAGGGTTGATTTCCTTGATTGGGGTGGCAGCCGTGGTTTACTTCAAGTACAAGAGGCCTGAAATCCTGATACCCATGGTCGGAACTTCTACCAGTGAAGTTATCATGATCCTCGGAGTTGCAGCACTGATAGGATGGCAGCTTGATCTGGCGTCAATTGCAGGTGTTATAGCTTCCATAGGTACTGGGATTGACCACCTTGTGATCATCACAGATGAAGTGCTTTCCGAAGGCAAACTCCCTCCAACAAGGGTCTTTAAGTCCAGGATAACAAAGGCTTTTACAATCATTTTAGGGGCAGCCACCACAAACATAATTGCCCTGTCCCCTCTGGTTGTAATGGGCTTTGGTACTTTGAAGGGCTTTGCAATTACTACCATCATTGGTGTCTTAATTGGTGTGATTATCGCAAGGCCGGTTTATGGTATAGTAATCAAAGAACTTCTGCACGTAGATGAAAACGGAACCGCAAGTATAACTGAATAAGTATTGAGCGAAAAGTAAAGTTCTTTGAGGTTGATTGGTATCCAGGAGTCAAAAATCAAGGTGGAATGTATGCAGGATCTCTGGACTTTGAAATATAGGGCAGGTACTCTGAAGGAAATGCTTGGAAACGAGCATGCTGTAGCCATGCTTTCCGAACTTGCCCAGTCCGGGACTCTTCCCCACCTTATTTTCTACGGCCCTGAAAATTCCGGAAAAACGACAGCAGCTCTTGCTCTTGCCAGGCAGCTCTATGGGCGTACCTGGAAAAATAATTTTGTATATTTCAATGCTTCGGATTTTTTTGACCAGGGAAAGCGCTATCTCGTCCGGGACAAGCGTTTCGTGCGTTTTCTGGGAACCGATGACCCAAAGAAAATCTATAAAAGTGTAATCGATATTTTCAAGGAAATTATCAATGAGTATGCTGGAATGGCTTCGCTTGATGCCGATTACAAGCTACTCTACATCGATAATGCTGAGTCCCTGAATTCTGATGGACAGCATGCTCTAAGGCGAATTATGGAAAAGTACAGTGCAACATGCAGGTTTATTCTTTCCACTACCAAACCTTCCAAACTTATTGCTCCACTTCGCTCAAGAGGCCTTCAAATTTTTTTCACATATGTTCCGGACTCGGTTCTGCGAACCCATCTTGAGAAAATTGGCTGTGCTGAAAAGTTGCAGCTTTCGGAAGGCGCATTTGATGCAATCCTTTATTCTGCGAAGGGAAATGTTGCAAAGGCAGTGCAGACTCTACAGCTTGCTTCTTTGGTTGCACAAGATTCGATCATTACTGAAGAGATGGTGTATGAGGTTACTCTGGGCAGGGATGAAAATATTGACAATTTGCTTTCTGCGGCTCTTGCCGGAGATTTTTCCAGAGGAAGGAAGCTCATCGATGAGATGATAGTTGAGAAAGGGCTTTTAGGGGTCGAGATTCTTGAAGGGCTTTCCGAAGCTCTCGCAGATTCGGGAGAAACGGATACAGACATTGCTCGGATTATTGTGAAAATTTCCGAAGCCGATGCCCGTCTAAAGGATGCTGCCAATGAGAGAATCCAGCTTGAAAAACTGATCTCTTCTCTTTCCTAATTTTTAGAGTCTTTTTTCTTCCGTCTTCTTTTACTGCCTTTTTACTGCCTTCTTTTTATTTCTTATATGTCTGTGGAAGCTCGATCCTCTATCAATTTTGTGGGTCTCGATCCTGTTTTTATCTCTACTTCCCTTACCTCTTTTAAAATACTATATATATATGCTTCTCTCTAGAGCTATTTAATAATAAAAAACTATTTATATTTTAACCATTTAATCAAAATTATCATAGTAAATTATATATACAATTAGCTTTTATTTTTTATTGTAGATAGGCCAGAATCTCAAGCTTCTAAGGAGTTAAGGGGCTCCGTTACACTTTTTAAAAAAGGTATGGACCTAGAGTTCAGGACATCCAGCGTGATGTGCTGTACTTCCAGCTGGTTCAGAGCCTGGACTTCCTTGAGTAGAGGCTAGATCGGGTCTTTTCGAAAAATCCACAAATAAATCCCTCCATTACTCCCTGAAGAACTCCCTCTTTTCAGGGAGATCATGCTCATATGGCAGAATAGAATCCTGCAGTACTCTTGAAAAAGATAATATTCTGCCTTAATTTTAAAAAAGATTGTCTTTAAAAAAAGATTATCTGCCTGAACTGTTCCTTCAGGCAGTCATTCTATTAAGTACTCTTTCTTTTTTCAGTATTTATAGTGCTTTACTGAGTGATACAGAATCACAACAAAGAAAGCAACTATCACCAGCAAAAGGCTGAAGAAACCAACAGGGTCCCAGACAAAGCCTATCCCAGATCCTCCTTCTTCCCAGGAAACGAGTACTGCTCCCTGGAGCTCTGTAGGAATTACCACACAGGCAAAGGCAAGCACGAAGATAAATAAGATGTCAAAGACTTCTGCAATAATGCTCTTTTCTGCCATATTCCTGTCTCCTCAATCATAATATTTGAACTCGAACATGTGGGTTTTGATTGATTCTCTTACCTTCAGGCACCCTATAGTCTCGATCAAAACGATCAGTCCTATGAAGATTACGTAGAGGTAAAAGAAGCCGGAAGCAATCTCCCATGTCTCGGAGAGAATTCTGTATATTATAAATCCTTCCACACATACAAGCAAAGCAAGCATGCCTACAACGAGAGCCGTATCTCCGGTAAGTTTGCTGTGATATTTGCTTTCCAGTGCCTGATCATTCGTCTCCAATGCTCGTCGCCTCCTTCTTGATCCTTCTATTTCCCGAACCTTTGGGTAAGGGCCAGCCCATTTCAGCCCAGTTATTTTCGATGTTTGATTTCTTGTGCCTGTGGCTGAAATAGAAGTATGCAATGCCGTAGAACACAAAGGCGAAGATCAGGTTATACTTGTAGCCCCAGAACAGCGTTGAAAGAATCGTAATTGCAATTGCAATCGCAAAGTAGGCAATATATGGCTGAAGAGGGCCCACAAAAGGCCTGACTTTACTTGTGGTCTCCGGGAAGAGTTTCCTGAAGCGTATCAGGGAGAAAGGAATCAACACGTAGCAGAGCAACCCCGAAACGATTGAGAAGGTAATTACCTGGTCAAGATAACCACTAAATGCAAAGCCGATTGCAACAGGCATCGTGAAGATTACTGCTCTGTATGGGGTGTTATACTTCGGATGCACTGCTGAGAACCAGGATGACACGTAATTGTCTCTTGAGAGAGCAAACCAGGAGCGTGAGGAGTCACAAACGCAGCCGTTTGCACTGGCAACACATGTCAGAAATGTTCCAAGCCCTAGCAGGGCAACAAAGATAAAGATCCCACTATTCTGTGCAGCTTCAAAAAGCGGATACACTGAAACTCCAAGTAGATCGGCAGGAATCAGCACTGCACATAAGTAAAGGGTCATTGCCGCTCCTATGAGCAGAGTAATCATCCCAGCCTGCTGTCCAAGAGGCACTGCCCTTGATGGGTGTTTGCACTCTTCTGCGCACATTGCCGCTCCTTCTATCCCTAAGTAGAACCATGGTCCGAATTGTAAAGCTGCAAAGAGGCCTATCATGCCGTTTGGTAGCGCGCCCTGCAAAAGGTATTCAGGGTGAATATCCCCTATTCCAAAGGCAGTTGAAAAGAAGAAGGCCAATATTGCAATGAAAGCGATCATGGTCAGAACAAAGTTCAGAGTTAATGCTGCAACAACTCCACGATAATTAATGAAGGTCAGAAGTGCAATAACAAGCAGAGTTACTGGATAAACCTGCAGCCCCGGGAAGATACTCTGCGAAATGGATGCAACAACAATAGCATCTGCCGCTTCAAGGGCTATATACTCCATATAGACCGCAAGTCCCACGCTGGCAGCCGCCCCGGGCCCGATAAATAATCTTGCCCAGTCATAGGGTCCTCCTGCAAGTTTGGTTGCTGACCCGAGTTCACTAGCACAGAGAGAAATTATGACATACATTGTTCCTGCAACCAGCATGGCAAGCAAAGACCCGAGAACGCCTCCTTTTGCAACGGTAAAGTTCCAGCCCATGTATTCTCCGACCAGCACGATACCAACTCCTAGAGCCCATACATGGAAAGGCCTCAGAGTTTTCACTAAGCCGGCAGATTCATGTTCAGACATGCCTGTCAGCCCCTTCTTTTTGAAACCTTACTGGCATCCAGTAAGACCCAGCCCATCAATCCGAAAGCCAGGAGATATACAAGTCCGTTTATTAAAGTCCAGATATCCATTTAATATCCCCCTTTATATTATTATATTTTTTCAGTTATGTTTGAAAAAAATCCATACGGTTCCGTAATAGATCTTTACAATTGTTTTTTCACCTGAATGTTTTCAAAAAAAATAGCCAGCGAGTAATTCACTGGCTTTTCGTTTCCTTCAGTATATATTTCAGGCTCTGGACTTTTGGCTTAGAATACAAGTCCAAGCTCTTCGAGCTTCTTCCTTGCTCCGTCGTAGACCTGCATGTATTCGTCAGTTGGGGTTACGGTCTTTACGTCGTAGCATTCTTGGAAGGTCTTTCCTGCTGGTGCTCTTGCGTAATTCTTCTCATATAGGGCTACAAGCTTGTCAAGGATTACATTTACTTCAGAGATTTCTACTCCTGCAGTTGCCCTTGCTACTTCTCCCATCATTCTGGCTTCCATACCTGTGGTCTTGTCGGTAACGACACCTTTTGCGGATGCAACGCCTGAGAGAATTTCTCTTCCTGAGGCAGTGTCAGTTATGGATTGGGCAGAGGCTTCAAGCAGACACATTTCAGTACAGGGGCCTGCACATGGATAGTACTGGTTACCTGACAGTATGTCTGTAAATTCGGAAACTGTTGCACATGCCCAGCCTGCTATCATCAGTGTCTCTCTGGTGTTGGTTGACCCCCAGCGGATGTGGACAGGGCCGTCCAGGTGCCAGCTTGCGCTGCTCATGATCACGGCATTGATGTGGGTTGCAACGTCTACAATTGTGGTTTCTTCAATTCCGCCTGCGTATCCGCCGAAAATCGGCATCTGTTCGTCCATAATGATGTCGCTGTTCCCTTTGTAGTGGGCAATAACAGAGATTGCATCAAGGTCGATCTTGAGTTCGTTTAGTTGCGAGACCTCGTGGCTGTCCGTGCAGGTCATTCCGCCGGCACAGTCGGCGGAAATGTTTCCCTGAGCGGACAGGGAGGTCTCTGGGCCCTAGACAGCCATGCCAGGCCTACCGGCCATGGCGCAAGCATTTTTAATGAGCCTTGTTTCGGTCTTTGCGGCAAGGACCTCGTAAGGGCTTTTTGGAATAGGAGCTTTTCCGCGTACAGAGGTCATGACACCGTTAACGATGGTGTCTACTTCCTTTTCAAGAGCGTAGCTCATGTGAACAGGCATAAACACATCTTCGGAAATTGGAGAACCGGTAGGTCCACCCTGTACAATTGGCTTTCTCTTATCCCCAACACTTCTCTTCCTGACGTTTACGGCATCCCTGCCTGTACCGAGAACGAATTCCTTCTGGGCGTTATTGATAGCGTCCCAGATTTCGCCTTCAGTGTACTTTACGATCCTGTGGGTGTCGGTACAGTAAATTCCGCACTCAAGCAGCATCTCAAAGCCTGCCTTGAAGAGTTTTTCCATCATATCCTTGTCTGTCGGGATAAACTCTCCCTTGAAGTCAAGCCCGTACTTCTGCTTGAGCTCCATTGCTTTCATTGGGATCTTCATGAGGTCCCAGTCGTCCTGGGTGCACTTTTCTCCTACTTTAGCTCTGTCATAAAAGTCATAGCAGTCAAATGATTTTCTAAATGTCATTGTCTTTTCCCTCCCAGGATTATTTCATTACCTTAAGTGCTACTTTTGCAGCTTCTGCAGCGTTTTCTGCAGTTGCGTCAGCTCCTATTTCTTCGACCCATTTCTCTGATACAGGGGCTCCTCCGAACATGCACTTTACGCTGTCCCTGAGGTTTTCTTCCCTGAGTCTGTCCATAAGGTCTTTCTGGCCAAGCATGGATGTGGTCATAAGGGCAGAGCCAACAAGAAGGACCTTTTTCCCTTTGTGCTTTGCAGCCTCTTCTACAATGGTTTCATTAAGAACGTCAATCCCGAGGTCCAGAATCTGGAACCCGTTTGCCCCGAGCATGGTGGTAACAAGCCTGTGCCCTATGTCGTGAATGTCTCCTTCTGCAACAAAAGTGATTGCAAGACCGGTTTCTTCTCCTTCCTTCGTGTTCTTTTCAAGTTCAGGAGTGAGAAGTTCCATTGCATTGTTCATTGCTTTTGCAGACATCATAATCTGGGGCAGAAACACCTCGGCAGCTTCGAACTTGTCACCGATGATCTTCATTCCAACGGAAAGACCCTTTGTAATAATGTCAAGTGCCGGAATTCCTGCATCAAGGGCCTCCTGGGTTAGTTGCGCAATGCCTGCAACGTTTTGATTTACGATCGCGTCGCGTAACTTGTCAAACATTTCCTGGTTTGCCATTTTTGTAAACCTCCACTGAAATTAGCATTTTTGTGCAGTATAGTTGGGCAGTACAATGTACCAGACAACTTTTCCGCAAAGGTTTCGTGCTTGAGCACAGACCCAGGCTCCGCTAACTAAAAAAGAGCGTTTGCATGGGGTTTCTCTTTTTATAATCCAGATCCCTGCAGCCTTATATTTCAGCCATTAGGCGCGAGGGAATACCTTCACGAATTTTCGAATTGCCTATAATCAAAATTATTCACTGCCATTTGCCATTTTACTCGAACAGAGTCGGACTTTTTGTGAATAATTTCTTTTCTCTTGACATTGTGCCATATTTTCATATACCTTGATCTATTTAGCCTAACCCATGAGGCTTTTTCAAAAAAGATAGGTACTGACTTGTCATCTATACATTTGAAATGCAAATGAGTTTTGACAAGCTTAATGGATAAAGCTCAAGCCATGAGAATTTTTAATCATATTGAAATTTCAATTAATTAAAAAGGGCTGGAATTAAAGATTGAGAAAAGATATTCAATTGTCCGAAGATATAATAGGCAGAGAATTCTGAAAACCGTAATTAATAACAGCCTTGCTATCTTTTTTCTCGCGACCATCCTTTTTGAAATCTTACTGGCATCCAGCAAGACCCAGCCAATCAGGCCGAGCTAGTGTCTAGAAAATTTAGTTTTGCGTCCTTATAATTAAGAAAAGGATTACGGATGATGTATTTCTAAGTATTAATGCCCATTAATTAAACTGCTATGACACTAGGACATATTAGTCTGTCTATAACAGTCTTGCCATGACACTAGGACATATTAGTCTGTCTATAACAGTCCCCATATCCATTTTGCTATCCCTCTTTATACACCAAATAATTATACCCGCTCCACTATATGTGAAAAATTTCTGCATAAGTCGTGAAGCACCTTTATAATTATTTCCCCTAAAATTCTAAAAAAATTAGCCAGCGAGATCACCCGCTGGCTTTTCGTTTCCTTCAGTATAAATTTCAGGCTCTGGACTTTTGGCTTAGAATACAAGTCCAAGCTCTTCGAGCTTCTTCCTTGCTCCGTCGTAGACCTGCATGTATTCGTCAGTTGGGGTTACGGTCTTTACGTCGTAGCATTCTTGGAAGGTCTTTCCTGCTGGTGCTCTTGCGTAATTCTTCTCATATAGGGCTACAAGCTTGTCAAGGATTACATTTACTTCAGAGATTTCTACTCCTGCAGTTGCCCTTGCTACTTCTCCCATCATTCTGGCTTCCATACCTGTGGTCTTGTCGGTAACGACACCTTTTGCGGATGCAACGCCTGAGAGAATTTCTCTTCCTGAGGCAGTGTCAGTTATGGATTGGGCAGAGGCTTCAAGCAGACACATTTCAGTACAGGGGCCTGCACATGGATAGTACTGGTTACCTGACAGTATGTCTGTAAATTCGGAAACTGTTGCACATGCCCAGCCTGCTATCATCAGTGTCTCTCTGGTGTTGGTTGACCCCCAGCGGATGTGGACAGGGCCGTCCAGGTGCCAGCTTGCGCTGCTCATGATCACGGCATTGATGTGGGTTGCAACGTCTACAATTGTGGTTTCTTCAATTCCGCCTGCGTATCCGCCGAAAATCGGCATCTGTTCGTCCATAATGATGTCGCTGTTCCCTTTGTAGTGGGCAATAACAGAGATTGCATCAAGGTCGATCTTGAGTTCGTTTAGTTGCGAGACCTCGTGGCTGTCCGTGCAGGTCATTCCGCCGGCACAGTCGGCGGAAATGTTTCCCTGAGCGGACAGGGAGGTCTCTGGGCCCTAGACAGCCATGCCAGGCCTACCGGCCATGGCGCAAGCATTTTTAATGAGCCTTGTTTCGGTCTTTGCGGCAAGGACCTCGTAAGGGCTTTTTGGAATAGGAGCTTTTCCGCGTACAGAGGTCATGACACCGTTAACGATGGTGTCTACTTCCTTTTCAAGAGCGTAGCTCATGTGAACAGGCATAAACACATCTTC
>Ga0183095_10264_pt5 | contig 117433 bp, 89 predicted proteins | sample BioMet4_FD_130346 | JGI IMG/M metagenome (GOLD analysis project Ga0183095, IMG submission 130346) | Microbial communities from bioreactor (seeded with sewage sludge) at LBNL, California, USA - Biofuel metagenome 4 (v2) (version 3) | ecosystem: Engineered > Bioreactor > Anaerobic > Unclassified ...
CCTACATTCGGCAGCAAGCACATCCCAACATTTAAATATCTTTAATTGTTATTTTTTGTATGTTCAGTTAAAAACCAGTATCATACGGACTATGTATATAGCAGGGTTTGTCTGTTATCTCAATTATTATAAATATATATTAATTATGTCATGGTTAACATTTAGTAATTTTTGATTTAAATGGAATTTCAAAAGTTCTGAAAAAAACGATATCAATAGAAAAATTGAATGGATTTTTATGTCGACCTGCCGAAAGCAGGTTTTAATTGAAGAGTAAAGCATTAATTGAGATATTGGCAAAGGCTCACTTATTTTGTACCTTTCTTTGAATATTAATGCTGCCTGCTTCTTTCTTCCTATTTTCGTCAACTGTTGACGATAAACACGTAGGTTAGAGTCACTTATAATGGTAAGCTAGAATGATAGGCTTTTAGCTTTTTTGCTGTCGAATGTTCGTTTTAATGCTAACAGAAAGTACTCACTGAAGATATCCATAAATTCTAAAATTTATTCTTTGAGTATTCGTTTAAGGTTTCTCAGACTTTTTTACTAAGTTATATTTTTTTCTTAAAGTGAACCAAAACTGATCTTGCAAGACGATATAAGTAACACAGACTTGTGAATTATCGCTTCAGGTGAAAGAGTAGTATTCATGTTATCTTTTTGTCAGTAACAATCTTCTGTGTAAGAGTCTGGTCAACTTTTAGTAATTATATTCTTATGTCTAAATCATAATGTTTTTTATTATATATATGTAAGTTCCGTATTAATCGCAATTCTTGACAATATATAGAAAATGTTATAATCTATGAAGATCATCCATTTAAAGGATCATTTACCGGCAACGCTCGTAATTGAGGGGATTTGAGGGGAACGTCAAAGATTTAAGTGACTTATGTAATCGGAAGCGGGTGGCCGATTACATAACAAAATTAAGTCTGGGGGTAATGCTATGCTTTTGCTCATAATTGCATGGATTGTTGGATTTGTTGTGGGGGTTTTCTTGCTGAAGTTTGTGTTTGTAACGGTTGCGGTACAGGCTTCACTTGCTTATAACACAATCATTGGACGTAATATTCATGGAAAGTATCAACAGGTGAATGTGATACCTGATTTGGTTAAAACTCTCGCGGACAGCAACATCTACCAGCGTTATTCGCTTGATCCGCTGCGTTTTGTAAAATATCCTGCGTTTTATAGAAAAGGCTTTAAGTTTTTTAAGGGGGATCAGTATAAATATGCTGTTTCTTATGAAGGCAACGGTAAATATACCGTCTATAGAAAAGTAAGGGCAGGAATATCGGGTAATAAAACAAAAACAGTAGTTGAGGAAAAGTCTGAAATTAAGGTATGAGCAGAACTAAAGTATGAGTAAAGTGAAAGTATCTACACAGCGATTTCATTTAAACACTGTCTCTTCTAATCATGTTACTCAGATCTTTAGGGCTTAGTCTGCCTGGAGTTTGACGAGATCTATATCCCTTATCCTCTCAAAATGTATTTTTCATCAGTTACCTACACAGAATACATAGTTTTAAATCTTATTGTAGATTTATTGGACCATCAAAAGGGTATACCAGATACATAGATATTTTGATGATTTCAAGTCTCAAATGTACTCATGTACTGAAGCTCTAATTATCCATAAATCACGTGTTAAATCTCTAATTATCCCGAAATCACGTGTTAAATCTTTAAATATCTCATAACCATGTTTTAAAACTCTAACTACCCATAAATCTTATACTAAAGATTTTAACTCTCCCGAAAAATCTCATTTATAAAACGAAACTGGAGTTCACCTAATGTCTTTCCTGACTAACTTCCTTTTAGGGCTCGGGCTTTCAATGGATGCATTTGCAGTTTCCATGTCCAGCAGCACTACGATACGGCCTTTTCATCCAAAGGATGCACTGAAGCTTGCCTTCTTTTTTGGAGGATTTCAGGCTTTCATGCCTGTGCTGGGCTGGCTTGGAGGGAGCGCAGTAAGCGGCTTTGTATCAAACTATGCTCCCTGGATTGCTTTCGGGCTTCTGGCCTTTATCGGAGGCAAAATGATTTATGAGGCTCTTTACGGAGACCCGGATGGGAAGATAAATTCCCTCAATTATTCGGTGCTTCTGATGCTCGCAATCGCTACAAGTATAGATGCCCTTGCCGTGGGAATTAGCTTTGCTTTTCTCAATACTCCTATCCTTGAACCTGTGATTATAATAGGCTGTGTGACCTTTTTCATGTCTTTCTGCGGAGCAGTCCTGGGGTACAGGATAGGTCATTTTTTTGAGCATGAAGTTGAGATTCTCGGAGGGCTTATTCTCATCGGGATTGGTGGAAAAATCCTTGCCGAACATCTGCTCTGGATCTGACAAATCCTGGAAATCTCAAAAAGTTACGCCATATTCATATACCCCTAACTAAGATGCAGTTAATATGAGACTGGCTGTAATCGAAGGTGATGGTATAGGCAGGGAAGTAATCCCTGCGGCTGTTAAAGTCCTTGATGCTTTCGGGCTTGAGTTTGAAAAAGTTCCCCTGGAGCTTGGCTATACCCGGTGGGAAAGGACAGGAACTGCAATATCAAGTGATGATCTGGAAACCATAAAAGAGTGTGATGCTGTCCTTTTTGGGGCAATTACTACTGTGCCGGATCCGAATTACAAAAGCGTGCTCCTTACCATACGAAAGGAACTGGATCTATATGCTAATGTCAGGCCTGTAAAACCTCTGCCCGGCATAACAGGAGTTACCGGGAGAAACGATTTCGATTTTATTATTGTCAGGGAAAACACTGAAGGGCTGTATTCGGGAATTGAGGAAATAGGGCCCGAAATCTCCTGGACGAAAAGAGTCGTCACCCGGAAAGGTTCCGAGCGGATTGCAGAATATGCCTGTAAGCTTGCAAAGAAAAGAAAGAACAAGCTGACCATTGTCCATAAATCCAATGTCCTGAAATCCGACAAACTTTTCCTCGATGTCTGCAGACAAACCGCCAGTGCTAACGGCGTGGAATATGAGGATATGCTGGTTGACTCGATGGCTTACAACCTTATTATGCACCCTGAAAGGTATGACATTGTGGTTACAACAAACATCTTCGGAGATATTTTGAGTGATATGTGCGCAGCCCTTGTAGGAAGTCTCGGCCTTGTCCCAAGCGCCAATATAGGGGAGAAATATGCCTTCTTCGAACCTGTGCACGGGAGCGCACCTGACATTGCCGGAAAGGGCATTGCAAACCCGCTTGCTGCAATCCTCTGTGTAAAGATGCTGCTCGAATGGATGGGGAAACCTCGATCTCAAATTATCGATGAGGCAATAGCCTATGTGCTTCAAAAGAAAATCATCACTCCTGACCTCGGAGGGACGGCTAGCACAATGGAAGTCGGAAATGCAGTTGCGGAATATGTGATGAGTAATATGTGAGGAACAATATACAGGATAGGCGCAGCTCACCCTGGTAACGTAGTTCAGCCTGGTAACATAGTTCAACCTAGGGGGCTGGATCGCCTCCTGCCAGAGGAGAGTTTTTAATGTTTTAAACCCTTTTTTATAATAAAGCGCAGTTACATTTTTATCAAAAATGACTGCACTTAAATACAGATTTATCGCTAACGAATGAATGGGGGTTTCATTCTGCGTCAATTTTTCGATATCTCACTGCCTATTACGGAAGAAATGGTTGTATATCCGGGAAAGCCTGGACCTTCTATTAAGAGGTATGCCTCCGTCCCAAGGGATAAGGTAAACGAGTCTATCTTGACTATGGGGAGCCATACAGGCACTCATGTAGAATCCAAACTGCATCTTCGGAATGGTAGAGAAAGCACTGCTGACCTGCCTCTTGATCATTTTTATGGAAAATGCAGGGTTTTTGATCTCACACTTGTGGAAAGTGAAATTCACAGTCAGGATCTTGAAGAGTTTGAAATCGGACCTGAAGAAATAGTGCTTCTCAAGACCAGAAATTCGGCTCTTGGATATGTGAAATTCCTTGAGAATTATGTACACCTTAAAATGGATGCAGCTGAATACCTCGTCAATGCCGGAATCAAAACCCTGGGATTTGATTATCTGAGCATCAAAAAACCCGACGGAGACGATGAGGTCCGTGAGCTGCTTATAAATAACACGACTTTGTTTTTAGGACTTAACCTTGCCGGTATTCCTGAGGGGGAATATACATTCATAGGTCTGCCTCTCCGTATAGATACGGACGGAGCTCCGGCGAGAGTGATACTGATTAGAGAGTAATCTGTTATATAAGTAGGAAGAACCATAAAATGATAAATTATATAATGAGCTCATCCCAAAACTTGATCTAATTTAATTATTACTGCTAATATTACAACTCCAAGGTATGATACTTCTTTTATTTCATATCTCGAAAACACTCTTTTACATGACTCTATCCAGCTAAAGAACCTTTCGATTGTACTTTTCTTTTTAAACTCGTTGCAATTTACCTTTATTTGTCTTCCTCTCTTCTTTTTCCTTCGATTCCTGATATTTACTGGTATATTGGATTTAATTCTTCTTGTTCGATAGTCAACTAATACTTGGCGATTGACACGACACTAGTATTTTGGCAACTTAATTATGATGCACAATATAGACAATTTCTCATCAACATAAAGTGATTTTGAGTTTATTCAGGTGATTCATAATTAAATAGTTGAGACACTAGATCTCTTTCCGAAGAATCGCTCAAGATTTCGAGAACTGATAAGTAATAAGAAATATTTATTAGATCGTTTATATATAAAATGTAATTATAATATTTAATAAATAAAAACCTTTTACGTTAGCTGTGTATTGACGGCTTTGAAAATCAGTCTTATGCTTACGATTCTCAGTAACTGATCCAGCGCCCTTACATTTTAAATAAAAATAAAGGGGGAAAATAAATGACAAATAAAGGAAAATTGTACTCAGCAGCTTTAGCTTTAATAGCCATGGTTTTGTTTTTAATCCTCATTTCATCTGTGGGATCAGCACAAAGTCAATCGAATGTGGAACCAACATCGATACACAGCGCATCGGTCACAGCGCGATATGTGTATATTGTAAACTGGGGCAGCAACACTGTATCTGTGATTGATACAGCCACAAATACTGTTACAGCCACGGTGAATGTGGGAATTCATCCTTTGGGAGTTGCAGTCAACTCGGTGGGAACAAAGGAGTCTACATCAGGTATTGTATTGCTGAATGTGCCCTACGAAGGATCTACTACAGCCAACATCCCAGCGGGAACAAAGGTATATGTGGCGAATCGGGACAGCAACACTGTCTCTGTAATTGATGCAGCCACAAACAAAGTTACAGCCACGGTGAATGTAGGAAGTAGTCCTGATGGAGTTGCAGTCAGTCCTGATGGAACAAAGGTGTATGTGGCGAACTTCAACAGCAACACTATCTCTGTAATTGCCACCTTAAACAACAATGTTATAGCCACATTGAATGTGGGAAACTATCCTTACTGGGTTGTAGTCAATCCAGCGGGAACAAAGGTATATGTGACGAACTGGGGCAGCAACACTGTATCTATAATTGATACAGCAACAAACACTGTTACAGCCACGGTGAATGTAGGACTTAGTCCTGAGGGGATTGCAGTCAGTCCTGATGGAACAAAAGTGTATGTAGCGAACTGGGGTAGCAACACTGTATCTGTGATTGATACAGCCACAAATACTGTTACAGCCACGGTGAATGTAGGAATTCATCCTTTGGGAGTTGCAGTCAACTCGGTGGGAACAAAGGTGTATGTAGCGAACTGGGGCAGCAACACTGTATCTGTGATTGATACAGCCACAAATACTGTTACAGCCACGGTAAATGTAGGAAACTATCCTTACGGAGTTGCAGTTAATCCAGTGGGAACAAAGGTATATGTGACGAACTGGGGTAGCAATACCGTCTATGTAATTGATACAGCAACGAACACTATTACAGCCACGGTGAATGTAGGAAACGGTCCTTCGGGTGTTGCAAATCAGGCATCGATAAATCAACAAACGTACACAATTCCATAATCCAGGGATTTTTCATTCTTTTTTCACTGGATTATGACTTTACTCAAAATTAGCTTCATCAGTATGTTGGCTTTATCTTCTAGTGTCACCTTAAGTGCCTAATTTTCGATTATCTCTTCAAAAAACTCGTCCATGTGGATTCCCCCTGACCCATGTGATATTTATCTATCACATCTATAAGTATTTACCACTTGAGCGGCAGATGTTTCCAAAAATAGTTATAAAAAATTGACTTCAAAATTTATCCTGTGGAATTTGGATAGAAATTACAGGTTTAAATGGGAACCGGTTGAAAAGTAAGTTTCTCTCCGCCTTTAATCTTCGTCGGAATTTCTTCGTGTTTCCGATTTTTTCTGACTTTTCTTGAAGTTTACGTCTCAGTTGGTCTGTTCTTGAGATTTACTTATCTGATCTGTTCTTGAGATTTACTTATCTGATCTGTTCTTGAGATCCACTTCAATTGACTTATTTTGAAACTTACTTCTCAATGTTCCAGTTCTTTAGAGGTTTTAGTTCTTTAGAGGTTTTACATTATTTTGATTCGCAGTTTTTAATTTGCAGCTGTTTAATTCGCAGTTTTTTATTATGTGAATCAAGTAATTCCAGGCTAGTAGCCAATAATCCTGTTTTATATACTCATTACTGGAGCCTTTTGTTTAAGTATAGACATATCTTCAAACTGTACTGAGGGATTTATGTTTCTGTAACTTTCAAACTGCTCATAATACTGAGCACGCTCGATCAATCCTTTGAATATTTCCTCCATTGTATTCACCTCTATTTCCAAAAACTACTTCAGTACTTATTAACCTCAGCCTAGCAGAGTGAAAGTATTTCTTGCAGGAAGTCCGGCAAAAATTCCAGGCTATACGGCTATTGAGACTGAAAACCTTTCCGGAAGGTTTTCAAAAAATGGAGTCAAAAAATGGAAAACGCTAAGAAAAAAATGTTAAATGGAGAGCCGGGATAAAATAATTAATACTTTTTTACGGTAGCTGCAAGCTGCTCTCCAAGCTTTTTGCATCTCAACAGTTCTTTTTCATATGGTCTATACTTTACCTGCAACCCGGGATCACTCACTTCAATTCCTGCGCTTTTTAGTTCCTGTTCTATGATTTTTACTGCTCCTCCTCCCCATCCATAGGATCCGAATGCCATAGCTTTTTTCTTCTGGGGGCGCAGGCCTTTGAGATATACCAGGAAGTCACCGACCGTTGGAAAGAGCCCATTATTAAGGGTCGGCGAACCTACTGCAAAGGCGGCTGCATCAAGCATCTCTTTCATGATATAACTCCTCGGGCTTTTTCGAAGATTCAGCAGTTTTACCTCCACACCTGCGGCTCGGACAGCTTCGACAATTTCGTTTGCCATTATTTCTGTGCTGCCCCACATGGTATCATATATCACAAGCACTTTTTCTTTTACCTCTCCGCCAGCCCACGATCTGTAAGCCTCAAGGATCTTCGGCAGGTCCCGTTCCCATATAATTCCGTGAGAAGGAGCTATCTGCAAGGGTTCTATTTCCAACTTGTTTAATAACCCAAGATAACGAAAAAGCGGCATATGGAAAGGCATGAGAATGTTTGCGTAGTACTCGGCTGCTTCAGGAAGGACATCTCCCACTTCGAAATCATACCTTTTTGAGGTTGCTATATGCTGCCCGAAACCATCGTTTGAAAAGAGGATCCTGTCTTCTTTCAGGAAAGTCTCCATACTGTCAGGCCAGTGCAGCATTGTAGCTTCCAGGAACAGAAGGGTTTTGCCACCCAGATCCAGCTGATCGCCTGTCTTCACAACCTCAAGGTCCCAGTTCTCACTGCCCGAGTCCTTGAAGTAACCATTAAGGATATCGACGCCCTTTTTTGTAATGAGTATTTTAGCATCGGTTTGTTTTTTAAGCTCTGCCAGAGAACCTGAGTGGTCAAGTTCCATATGGTTTACTACAATGTAGTCGAGTTTTGAAGGGTCTATAATCTGACTAATGCGTCTGAGCATCTCCCCTGAAAAGGGAGATTTTACCGTATCTATAAGTGCGGTCTTTTCCCCAACGACCAGGTAGGAGTTGTAGGTTGTTCCTCCGGGAGTAGTAAATCCGTGAAAATCTCTTCCGTTCCAATCAATTGCTCCTACCCAGTATACACCACTGGAGAGTTCAACGACTCCACCTGTTTCTTCTGTATCCATATTCGCAGCTCGTCTGGTTTTTCAGGTCTGCATCCGGAAACTGGTAATCTCTTCCAGGAACTGGTCAATTAACTCGTAATGACTTCTTTCGTAACCTGCCAGCATCTCGAAGAAATTTTTCAGGCTTTCGTCATCGACCCTTTTTGCGACTTCCAAATAGAAATCTTCACTTTTTCTCTCATGCCTCAGGGCTGCAACAAGGATGCCCGCATCTCCAAGCGTAACCTCCCCACCTTTTATGCGGCCCATATCAAACTCAGGGGTGAAAGACTGGCCACTCGGAATTTCAGTACTGGTTACAGGCAGCTCATTTTGATCCCGATATCTTTCGAGATAGCCAAGATGTTTTACCTCTTCATTCGCCAGATACTCGTAGAGTTCCTTAAATTTCGGTTTGTCCATTAAAGCGGCTTTACTCAGGTAGAAGTCTCTTGCCTCTGTTTCCCTCTCAATTGCCAGAGCTACGGCTTCTTCAATTCCGTTAAGATTTTTTACTTCCTCTACTACATCTTGATACGTGCTTCTCATACTTCTTACCCCCTATGATAACTTATCTTTTCAGATTACTCGATTTTTAAAATTATTTATATTCTGGTTTCTTCCTTAGTTTTCTTCTTTTTTCGTTCTTTCACTTTCAGGATTATATCTTCAGTAGGTCGCTCAAGCCCGAATATGTCATAAATCTCGTAGGGGCTTTTAAGCACCGTGATATTTTCCATCTGTGCAAGTTTTTCCGAGTTTTGGACATCTACTTCACGCATATTAAGTTCAAAGGCTCTGCCACTGGGTGCAGAGGTTTTTACACTCCCTCTTTTCTGGTCTACAGGCAGGATGAAAATAGGTGTTTGTCCTTTTCCAGTCTGAGAAACTGCGTTTGTAACAAGGGTATCTGCAATCCCATACACAATTTTTGCCACGGTATTGGCGGTTGCCGGTGCTATCAATAAGAAGTCGTAGTATCCCATCTGCAGCGGGCCTGCAATGAACGGGGAGTTAGGGCCTGCATCCACCTTGAAGTTAGGAAAGTCGTTCTGGATTTTATCCCAGAGATGATACCATTTCATTACGGTCTCGCCCTCTTTAGAGAGAAAAACCATTGTTTCAACATCTGTTCGGTTCTTTATATCCACCAGAATGCTGTAGGTCTCAATCATCTGGTCTCCCGAACCTGTTATTCCCCATGCTATTCGCTTGATGTTCTTATTTAATGGTTCTACCAAAATAACTCCTCCTTAACTGGTTCTGACAAATCATGGAATTATTTCTCTTCCTGATTAACCTGAATCCTGAAAATCCATCTTCCAAAGTTTACATTATTTGCTTTCTTCTTTTTGCGTTTCAGACGACTGGGGTTTGGATTCTGTTCCCGAAGAAGCATTTTTTACAAGTCGGGTTGTCTGGACAAGTTTTTTTAGGGTTCGTCTAAGGCTTCTCATGCCTTCGGAATCTTCTGAGACTCCTTCTGCCCCTTTATCCTTCGACCAGAATGTCCCCCCCAGGTTAGCTCCGAAAGAGCCTCCTCCCACAGGTATCATTTCGTTGATCACATAAAAGTTCAGGATAGTCTGGATTGCCGGTTCCTGTCCTCCCATCCTGTCTCCTCCGTCTGCAATGCCCATTCCAACTTTATTCAAAAAAACCTTTGGGTTTTTGGCAACTATGGCCCTACATCTATCCATAATTGTTTTGGTCTGAGCGCTCAGTGTTCCCTGATAAACAGGAGTTCCGATAATCCAGGCGTCTGCCCAGATCATTTTGTCGTAGAGCTCGGCTGAAATATCATCCTTGTGAATGCAGCCTTCCTTTGTTTTTAGACAGAAGTCGCAGTGGATGCAAAAGTTCAGCTTTTTACCTTTTGCAGAAAAGTAATCGGTTTCTGCGCCATATTTCTCCTCTGCAATCTTCAGCGCTTCCCGGACCAGAAAGTCAGTTGCCATATTTCTGGGACTTCCGGATATTCCGAGAATTCGTATAGGTTTGGCTTCGGTTTCTTGCATGTCCCCCTCCGAATTACAAGTGAAATTATGTATATAAGCAAATATATCTATATGCTGGTAATATCTTTCGGGTAAATAATTTTATGCCTGAGTAATTATATGCTTGAATTTTTTTAATTTTTTCCTTTACAGCTTAAATCTTCTGTATAGCGCTATCGGGGAAAGGAATAAGCAAATTGTTCCGGCTCCGAGGATTATATATTCCTTTTTCAGGATAAATTGTCATGCCAATAAAGGATATGTTGAAAGTCTCTTCACCGAAAAGTTTATCTAGATATTATTGAGAAGCCGGCCTATTAAGTTCCAAAAACTAATAAAGTATGAGACTTCATGAAGTATTCGTTCGGAGACGCGACGCACTCAGGAGAATAAAAACAGGTATTATGTGTTTGAAACAAAACAAATGATTTCAAACAAGACAGGTAGTTTGGAAACAAAACAAACGATTTCAAACAAGACCGGTGGTTTCAAACAAAACACACATGAAATTCTTCGAATAACATGCACAAAGAAATGAAAGTACTCTCTACCCTACCTTTTTTACCTCTCAACTCCATCATTATCTTGGGCAGGAAGGTTGTACCTATTTCGGTTCTTGAAACCGTCAAAAAACTAACCAGTGAATTGCCATCGAAGGTTCAAATGTGACCTTGATCACGGATGCCAAATTGCCTTCGAGACAATCACACTGCCCATACAAAATATGGGGTAATGTAAATTGGCAGGAATAATAAACAAAGCTTGTGGTTTAGACATCCATAAACAATTTTTAATTGCTACAATTCTCAGCATATTTGTGAGAAAAAACAACTGCGTTTTGAGAGGTCTGAAAAAGGCATATTAGACCTTAAAAAGTGGGTTCTTACAGAGAAATGTGATGTTGTTGCATGTGAATCAACAAGCGATTTTTGGGTTCCGATTTATGATTCACTTATAAACCACTTAAATGTCATAGTTGGAAATTAAGCCTTATAAAAAATATTGATGAGCAGATCAACATCTTAGAAGCAGAAATTTTCCGGTACGCCTATACAAACCATAATCGTGAAATGAAACTTTTAATGTCATCTCCCGGTGTAGGTGAGATTAGTGCCGCAACTATAATTGCCGAAATAGGTGATTTCAATGACTTATCATCAGGTGATAAACTTGCTTCATGGCCTGGACTGGTACCTAATGTGTACCAATCTGCCGATAAATACCACAATGGGAGGATCACCAGGAGAGGGTCAAAGGTTGCAAGATGGATTTTAATTCAGGTTGCACAGGCTGCAGCAAGAAAAAATGGAAGCATGTTAAAAGACTTTTTTGAATGGAAGAAGAAAACAATTGGTCACTCAAAAGCAATAGTTGCCCTGGCAAGGAAAATTGTAACAATATTGTGGCATCTCATAACAAACGATGAAATGTATGAAGATGAACTGGGATACAAAAAGGGAGAAGTTCAAAAGAGGAAAATTGTTGAGAGTGAGGAGTTCTAGGTTGATGAAAGGATCTCAATAATTAGCGAAATTTACGCTATTGTAAAGAAAGAGGAACCTGACATTACGTGAAGATATAGAATCTTCAAGTTCACATTCCGGACCCTGGCTCAAATTTAATAGGACTAAAATGTGATGTTGGAGGCCTAAAATGTGATGTTGGAGTTCAATATAATCAGAAATTTTAAACGAGGGTCCGGAGTGCGAAATAAGAGGTACTTTCATGCCAAATAAGCGTAAAGCCCAACGCTGTCAAAAAAGCCGTACTCTTAATTTGAATCGTTTTTAATGTCTTCCCAGATCTGTAAAAATCCTGAGTTCCAGTAAGCTCTTAGTTGAATATTTAAACTTTTAAGAAACACCTATGAGATGAATACTAATTTTTAAAAATTCGTTTCTGAAGCCCTCAAACCAGAATATTTAATTGGGTTTATATACAGTTGGAGGTATAAATATTATAAATATGTTAGTGGTATCTCCAATGAAAAAAACAAAAATGTCGGCAGATTCTGGCAAGGCCGGAACTTTGAGTTTTGTCCATGCTGCGGATTTACACCTTGACAGTCCATTTACAGGAATTTCAGGAATTGATCCTGAACTTGGGGAAAGACTTGCAAAAGCTACCTTTCAGGCTTATGAAGCAATTATAGAGCTCTGTATGGAAGAAGAAGTCGACTTTCTGCTTATTGCGGGGGATGTGTATGACAGTGCCGACAAGAGTCTTTATGCGCAGGTGAGGTTTATAGAGGGGCTCAGGAAGCTCGAAACCACCGGGATTCAGGTTTTTATCTGCCACGGGAACCACGATCCTCTTGACGGCTGGTCGGCAAGCCTGACATGGCCCGGAAACGTACATATCATGAGTGGGGACAGGGCCGAAGTTGTGGAATTCAAAAAAGAAGGAGTAACTGCCGCTGTTATAGTGGGGATGAGCTATCCAACACAACACATAATGAAAAATCTTGTGAAAAACTTCCCAAAAAAAGAAAATAACTGGCCGTTTACTATAGGGCTGCTGCATTGCAGCTTGGGAAGCAACCCGGAGCATGACCCTTATGCACCCTGTACCCTGCAGGACCTCAGAGCGCTCAATTATGACTACTGGGCGCTTGGCCACATCCATACTCCTTCTATAGTTTGCAAAGAGGTTCCCGTTGTGATATATCCTGGCAACTCTCAGGGCAGGCATCCCGGCGAAAACGGGGCCAGGGGATGCTTTGTTGTGGATGTTTCTTCAGAAGGAGATATTTCTACCAGATTCATAGAGACTGACTCTGTCCGCTGGCATATCAGGGAAATTTCCATAGAAGGCCTGAAAAAAGAAGGGGAGCTAATAGAAAGTCTTCAAAACCAGCTTGATGATATAAGAGAAAATTCCGGAGGAAGGTCTGTGATTTGCAGTTTTGTCCTTAAGGGGAGGGGGCCGCTGCATCATACTCTCAGGAAAGAAGGATTCCTTGAAGACCTTCTGCGGTTGCTCAGGGAGGACGAAATCCGGGGCAGGCAGTTCATCTGGGTAGAGCGCATTGAAGATGAAACACTCTTTCCCGTAGAAAGGGAGCTTCTTCTGAAAAGAGAAGATTTTGTGGGAGATCTGGTGAAAATTGTGGAGGGCCTGAAGACCGATGAAAAGGCCCTGGATGAGTTCCGTGGAGTCCTTTCCCCTCTTTTTGCTTCCAGAAACGGGATAAAACACATTGCCAGAATTGATGATGAAGAAATGAACTCTCTGCTTCAGCGCGCTGAAAATCTCCTGCTTGATGCCCTGCTCACGGAGGAAGATAATGAAAATTAATGCCATCCATATTGATGGTTTTGGCAAGTTTTCCAGCTTGTCGATGGAAGACCTGCCTTCAGGCCTGGTCGTTTTTACAGGGGCAAATGAGGCAGGAAAATCGACATTATTTACTTTTATCCGGAGGATGTTTTTCGGTATCCCTAACATGAGGCTCTGCAACCTCTATCCTCCACTTGAAGGGGGAAAGCATGGGGGAAGGCTTGACGTCCTCGATTCTGCCGGAGACCGATGGGTCATAGAAAGAAATGCGGGCAGAAAAGAAGATGTAAAGGTTGTGCTTCCAGATGGGAACACAGGAGGCAGGGTTGAACTCCTTAAACTGCTGGGACACGCAGACAGAAACGTCTTTGAAAATATCTATGCTTTTGGCCTTGAAGAACTGCAGAGTTTTGAGACCCTGAACGACCAGAACATCAACAGTAAACTCTACAGTGCGGGCACAGGAGTCGGAGTTTCTATTTCAGGACTGATGAACTCGATCAGCAGCATTGAAAACAACCTGTATAGGCCTAGAGGCAGTAAGCCCCTTATAAATGAGCTGTTCAGGGAAATAGGAAAAACTGAAGTAAAAATTGCCGAACTTAAGGGGGCCCAGAAAAAATATGATTCTCTTCATTTCGAACTGGAACAGAAAACCCTGGAGATTGACCAGTTAAAAGAAAAGTCTCAGTATATAAGGAAAAAATTAAACCACATTCAAAACCTGCTTTCCATCTGGGAAGACTGGAAGATCCTCTGTGAGTCAAAAACTGCCCTTGAAAGCTTGCCCGGGCTTGAGAGTTTCCCCGAAAAAGGGGAAGAGAAGCTTACGAGGCTCCAGGAAAGAATTGAAGAAATAAGGGAGACCATTTCGAGGCTGCAGCAGGACCTGGATAAAAATGCCGTTAAAGAAAAAAGCCTTTTTCCGGACGAAAACCTTCTGAAGCAAAAAGATGCGGTGCTGGAACTGGGAAGCGGAATTGAGAAGTATAGGTCTGAAGAAAAAATGCTTCCTTCTCTGGAAATGAACCTCAGGCAGGAAAAAGCCGGGCTTTCGGAGCTTCTTCTGGAACTCGGCCCAGCCTGGAATGAGGAAGCTCTGGAGCGTTTTGACCGTTCTATCCCTGCAAAGGAAGCCGTTATCCAGATGCGAAGGTCAGTAGAGGAAATTGAGGATAAAATAAAAGAGACCAGAAACGAACTCCAGCAGATCCTTAATAACATTGAAAGAGTCCTTCAGGAAAATGATCTTTTTGAAGAAAACCTCCTTGTACACAGAGACCCGGTTATCGAACTTGGGAACGGAATCGAAAAATACCAGGCCGATAAGGATTTTCTCCTTTCCGGAACTCAGGAACTTCAGGACAGAAAGGCTGAACTCAGGGAAACTCTTTCAGGGCTTGGGGAGGGATGGGACGAAAGTGCTCTTGCTTTTTTCGAGCACTCAATTCCTTCAAAAGAAACTGTATTCAGAAAACAAAGGGAAATGGAGGAGGCAGAAAAAACAATTGAGAGATATCGCTACAGGCTCGAACTTGCCTTTGGGGAAATTAAAGAAGTCTGTGGGGAAATCGAGGCTCTAAAAGAGAAACTTGAGGTATACTCGACCCTTCCAAGGTCTGAAGAGCTGAAGCAGGGGCTTGAAGCTGTAAGTTATCTCAGGGTGACCTACCCTCTCCTGAGGGAAAAAGAAGGCGAACTCAAAAGCCTGGAAAAAGAAGAGATGTTTTTTGCAGCTTTAAGACCTCGGGAAACCGAACATGAGGATGGGCTCCCCCTCTGGCCTTCAGGAATGGTTCTGCTTGCAGGCTGCATTGGCCTGGTATACGAAAGCATTAACGGCGCCATGTTTTCCGGACTTGTCATATTTTCCCTCCTCTTCGCTACTTCTGCGATATACTTCTTGAAAGCTACTAACAAGTCCTCAATCCCCCCTGTCGGGGAAGAACACCTGGAAAACACTGAATCCCGGAAACAAAATGTAAAGGACTCAAAGGAAAAGCTGTTCAGAGAGATTGGTGCACTGAAAGCATCCATGAAAGCCCGTGCAAAAAAATGTGGCTTTGAAGATATCCCTGATCCCTCAGTACGGGAACAGAAAGCCGATGAGCTGCAGAGGACCTTGGTTGAGTTGAAGACCGCCTCGGAGCTGCGCCAGAGGGAGGAAAAGCTCCAGAAAAAGCTGGATACGTTAAATGCGAGTTACATAGGACTTAAAGATACTATCCGGGCACAAGAGGCAAAGCAGGAAGAACTTCTCCAGGAATGGAAATCATGGCTTGTTTCTTCAGGGCTCAGCCCGGCGCTTTCTCCTGAACATGTGCTTGAGATCTTTTCTGCAATCAGGGCCTGCCTGGAAAAACAAAAGAATGTAAGAGAACTGGAAAAGCAGGTAAAGCTCAAAGAAGCTACTGTTAAAAAGTACGAAGAAAAAGCCTGTAGTATTCTGGAGGCCTGCAGAAGGCCTGTTTCAGGAATTGCACTCGAAAGTGAAATAGCAAAGCTCAGGGAGGACGTGAGTTTTGCATTTAACCAGGCTGAAAGAGTGAGAAAACTTGAGGTTGAGTCCGAAGGCCTTAACCGTAAAAAAGAAGAGCTGGAAGCCCGGTTCCTTGAGGAGAAAAAAGCACGTGATGCTCTGGCAGAAAAGTGGACTGGCTGGCTTGGGACTTATGGGCTTGACCCTTCACTTTCAGTAGAAAGTGTACTTGAAATCTTTTCGGTAATCCGGACTTGCTTTGACAGGCAGCGGGCAATCCGAAAACTTGAAGAACAGATAGCTTCCAGCAGAACATCGATAGAAGCCTATGAAGTAAAGGTAGCCAGGATCCTGCAAGTATGTGAACGTCCGCTTTCCGGACTCTCTTTTGACGCTCAGGTTGAAAAACTTCGTTCAGACCTTGAAAAGGCATCCAATGAGACAAGAAGCCTCACGCAGCTGAAAACCAAATCTGAAGAACTCAAAATTGAACTTGAGGCATCCCGAGATAAATACAAAGAAGTTGCAGGAGAGCTTTCAGTTCTTCTTTGTTCCGGTTCTGCAGAGACCGAAGAAGAATTCTATGAAAACGCCCGGCTCTGGGCTCAACGAACCGAGCTAGAAAACAGGAAAAGAGAAGCTGAACAGCAGATCCAGAGGGTTTCCGCAGGCGAAAAGGAGTATGGGATTTTCGTAGAAGAACTGCAAGCCTCTGATCTCTCAAGCCTGAAAGACGAAAATCTCAGGCTGGAGGAATGCCTGAAATCCCTGGAACAGGAGGTCTCAGATACTATAGACAGGCGCGGAGCGATACGAAACCAGATTGAACAGCTCGAACGTGGAAGTGAAGGTTCCCTGACAAGGGTAATGCAGGAAAGCCTGCTGGAAGAACTTCACGAAAAGTCAAGGGATTGGGCTTCTCTGGTTTTAGCCCGTGAGATCCTTGCTAAAGCAGTCAAAGTCTATGAAAAGGAAAGGCAGCCTGCAGTTATTGTGGAAGCCCAGGCTTTTTTCTCAAAAATTACCGGAGGCAGGTACACGAGGATTTATTCTCCACTCAACTCTACCGAAATCTATGTTGAAGACCGGGAAGGGCGTCAGAAAAGCATTCAGGAACTCAGTCGGGGAACGGCCGAACAGCTTTATCTCTCCCTGCGCTTCGGTTTCATCAGGGAATTCGGCAGGCATTCGGAATCTCTTCCGATTGTTTTTGATGATGTGCTGGTGAATTTTGACCCTGAACGCTGCAAAAGCACCTGTGAAGCCATAAAGGACCTTGCATCAGACAACCAGGTCTTTTACTTCACTTGCCATCCCGAAACCGTACAGATGTTTGTAGAAAGTTTCCCTGAAACCAGGGCTGTAGACCTTGACGCAGTATAAAAGAGAGCTAGATAAAGTATAAAAAAGAGTTATTGAGTGCTAAAGCATAAAAGAGTCGGATCATAGAGAAAGAAATTACAAGTCTTTTCTGAATAAAGAAGTTAAGAGGAGGCTAATATAATATAACTCAAACCAAACTTTTGTTAAAAGAGAGGTTTTTAAGCTAGCAATTCGGCACTTTTTGGTTGAAACTGTAATAATAACAATCCTGATAATAACAATCCTGATAATAACAATCCTGATAATAACAATCCTGATAATAACAATCCTGATGTGCGAAGTTATTTATCTTTAAATATAATATTGTTATAAAGGAAAAATTAGAGAGGGGAAAATGGTAGACACTTCTTTTTTTTCGCTTCAAACAAATCCGCAATATATGTCCCTTATTTTCATTCTGGTACTGTGGGAGCTTGTCTGGAAAGGTATAGCTTTATGGAAGGCAGCACGGGAATCTCAGAAATACTGGTTCATCGCTATGCTCATTTTGAATACTGCAGGCATTTTACCCATCCTTTATATTTTCTTGTTTAAGAAAGGCAGAAAGGGAATATAAGACCAAAAAGTTCAAACTGATATGGAGATTTATCTCGAAAAGATAAATATTTTTTATCTCTGCCAGTGAGTTTCTTCCATATCAATAGCTGCAAAAATCTGTACAAGAGGATGTCTTTTTATAGCTCTCATCAAATCCTCTGGGGTATACTCCATACCATATTCATAGCATGAAAACAGCCCCATATGATACAGGATTATGTCCCTCTCGATGTGTGTCAGTTTTATGTGTTTCTTAATCTTTTCGATAGAAAGAACTGAATGTTTATTATTTGCAGGATGGCCCTGTAACGTCCGATAATTTCCATAGTCTCCAACATATAATCCTTCTTTACAGACGTCGTGACACAAAGCGATAATTATTACAGAGTCTTCAGGAAGTTGCTCTTTTTTCTTAAGGCGGGCATTCGATAATTTCAGCGGCTCTAATAAATTGAGGCTATGTTCCGCAAGTCCGCCAGGATAATCTCTATGATACTTTGTACTTGCAGGTGCCGAAAAAAAATCGGAATTTTCAATGTACTGGATGTAATCTTTAATTCCTTCTCTCTTTACTTCATTTAAGAGATCCAGAATATAATTTTCGTTGGCAAAGATTTCATCCTCAGTCAACATTTCAGTTCCTTCAAATTGTCAAAATTTATTAAAATTTTACATATTGATTGAGTTCAACAGATATTGTTTTATGATAAAAACAAATTTTACAAAACAAATTTTACTCCCATCTAATCATTTATTAGATAGTTGGTAACTAAATAAGTATAATAGAATAAATTTTCCTTAAGTTTAATAATTATTGAAAAATAAGGAAAACATAAACTTGAAGAACCCGAATAAAAAAGTATCTTAAGCAGTTCTCGATGAGTTTCGAATCTCTGTTCATTATTTCGTTATCTGTTCATTATTTCGTTATCTGTTCATTATTTTGTTATCTGTTACTTCTTTTGTTATCTGTTACTTCTTTTGTATCTGTTACTTCTTTTGTTATCTGTTACTTCTTTTGTTATCTGTTACTTCTTTTGTTATCTGTTACTTCTTTTGTTATCTGTTACTTCTTTTGTTATCTGTTACTTATATCGTTATCTGTTCGTTATTTTAATTTTTTCTTTTCATGGGTTGTCTTATTATAGTTTTAAGTTTTTCCGGCTTTGTTCTGCGCATATCACTTATGTATATCTCATGGTGTTTCTCACCAGGCAGGCTGCCATTAAACTCATATCCTTTTTCTTCAATAAAATTATGTAATTTCTCTACCGTCGGGCCTTCCTGAGAATATGGGCCAATGTACATTATCTGGGCTGATAAGCCTTCATGCAGGCTTTGAAATTTTATTCTGGGAAGTGCAGGTAGGTTTTTCTTTTTTTCGACTTCCTGTATGGCCTTTTTTATCATGTCTTTCGTGATAAAGTCGGGCTGTCTTATCATTGCAGTCCATTTCCAGCCACTTTTATCTTGAATGTTGAAATCCGCCAGATTTTCAACCCACCAGAGCCCTTCAAGAGGCATTACCACATAATCCTGCGAGTTCTCTTTTTCAGAGATAAATTTAACTTTATAAGATACTGAAAACAACGCTTCTATGGAATCCTGATATTCCTGTGATGTATTGGGGTCGCCTTCGCCGTCTATCATTAGAAAACTCATTTCAGGAACGTCTACAATTGATACTTCTTTTGCAGATGGATTGTACATTTCTTTATTCTCTTTTTTTAAATCTATTTTCGGCATTTTAGATCACTCCGGATTTTTAACCGCGCTATATTCAAATTAGTCAAAAATAGGCAGCTATTATTGTTTTTTCTTTCTGTTTTTTTCTTAATAATCAGTTGATATGTCTAGTGTCGAGTCAATCATCAAGGATTCAATGATCCCGAGTAATTGCAATCGATTTTATACGACATTTTGTGTTTGACTCGACACTAGGGATTTGTAGAGATTTGCGGTTTAATATTTCTTTAACATTAATACTCAGGCAAGTCAAATTTTTATTCATGCCAGATATTTGGGTATCTTGGATAATCAGATGGAGAATAAAGAACAATTTATGCTAAATAATCAGATTAAGCGTCCCACTTGTAAATATATTTTATAACTGCATTAGTAGAAAATAGTAGAAAGTGGTAGAAAAGACACTTTATACTACTTTATAAACTTTCGGCTGGTGTCCAACTGTACATAATTTCTCTCAAATACGATTATTTAGAAAGCTTTAAGCTTCGAAAATACATATTTTTAATTGCTGTTTGAGGTACTGTCCCTGGAAATTCAGGATTGAAGGGATCCTGGGCTGAATTCAGGAAGATATGTCTGCATTTTTATTAATGTCATAATTGTTGTGATTATCAAATCTAAAGCCCAGTGTGACGAAGTGAATTGCCCCACTTATCGTATAAAGGAGTTACAATCATGCGTGACACGAAACTGATCCGAGTACTTGCAGAGTATCTTGCAAAATGCACAGAAATCCATGCAAGGAACGAATCGATACCGCCAGAGATCCTGGAAAAGTTTATGATCGATATCGTAAGCTGCCTGGAAGTCGGGGGAGTTGGCGATGTCGGAAAAGAGCTGGTTCCACTCAAAAAAGCACGTGCAACCATCAGGCTTGCAAGACGTGAATTTGAGTGGCAGTGCGACAATATGGACAACCCTGAAGACTGGGAAACCTGCCTGCGGAATGCAGTCTCAGGAAATGTATAATTTTTTAAAATTTTCCAGGCAACCCGTGGAATTGCTGGTAATATTTAGGCATTATCCCCCACAAAACGAGGATTTGAATACCTTTGCATTTCTCCGGGAACTTGTACAGCTTAAACTCTGCAGGTGTTTCGCAGGCAGGCACACGTGTATTCAAGACTGCACAGTTAAAAATAGGGGTTAAAAGGGGTTAAAATCGGGGATCAAAAACAGAAATCAAAAACCGGGATCAAAAACAGAAATCAAAGACTATTTTTGAGATTTGTTGATTGTTAAAAGCCCGGATGATCTAATAATAAGAGACTAAAACGAACTCATTATACAAAAGGTATAAAATTTGGGTTGTGGGAGTCATTTCCTGTGACCTCGTAATCAAGATGAAGGCTCTCAAATCCGATTATACAAGTAAGTGTGCGCATTTTTCAGGTTTGGCTAAAGACTCCCACTAATTTTTAGCCTTGATCTTTTCATTAGTACTAGTTTCCTCATTTAAGGTACTTATTTGCTTCAAGAGACTATCAGACTTATGCAACTGAACTGAGAAACAGTATTATAAGACTTCAATCAGATTCAATCCTAATCAGTTTTAATCCTAATCAGCTTCAATCCTAATCAGTTTCGATTATTATATCTATTATAGGCTGTCAGTGTTTTATTTTGCTTCTCAGGTACCTAACCTTCAGATTTCCGGTATTCTTTTCCATGACCCGGGTACATAGCGAGGCTTGTAGATAAACTTCTCACTTTTCTTAGGAGCTTCTTTTGTTCCTTTCCAGGAGCCAGGCACATAACGAGGTCTGTAGCTATCCTTCTTCGCGTTTCCTTTCCATAATCCGGGAATGTATCGCTGTTTGTATCTCATCTTCCCTATTTTCGGATTCTTTATTGTCCCTTTCCATGAGCCAGGAATATAACGCGGCTTGTGGTCAACTTTCTTTGTTTCTGGGGTCTCGACGGTTCCTTTCCATAATCCGGGAATGTACCGCTGTTTGTACCTGATCTTACTTATTTTTGGGTTCTCTTTTGTTCCTTTCCAGAATCCGGGTACATATTTTGGCTTGTGACTGAATTTATCTGTTTTTGGAGTATCGGATTTTCCTCTCCAAAATCCGGGAATGTATCGCTGTCTGTACCTGATCTTCCCAATTTTCGGATTCATTTTTGTTCCTTTCCAGGAACCAGGAATATAACGCGGCTTGTGGTCACCTTTTTTTGTTTCTGGAGTCTCTTCAGTTCCTTTCCAGAGTCCGGGAACGTACCGCTGTTTGTACCTGATTTCCTCAAGCTTTGGATTCTCTTTTGCCGCTTTCCAGAATCCAGGTATGTATTTAGGCTTATAGCCGGGCTTCTCTACCCTTGAGGTCTCTACGGTTCCCTTCCAATATCCTGGTACATAACGCTGCCTGTAGCTGATCTTACTTATTTTTGAATTTATTTTTGTCCCTTTCCAGGAGCCAGGGACGTAATGGGATCTGGAGTCAGACTTCTCATTCATTCCTTGATTCTTCTTGACTTCGGTTTTTACTCTCTTGGTTGCTTTACCAGCTTCTTCTTTTAGTTCATGTTCCTTATGCATATCCCTAACATCTCTGTTTAATTTATTCAGTTTAACTGCAAAATTAGCGCATAAAACATTAAACTCGCTAGATAATAGACATCAAACATATAAATAAATATTCAACAGTGTGGCTGTATGGTTTTCAATTTCTTTGTACCAAATGGCATGTATTTTTACATGGTTCTACTCTAGCTTAACCACAACCTTGAACATTTTCACTAATTGTTCCATTTTGTAAGGTCATGTTTCCAAGAAAATAAAATACATTAATAGGTACCAAAGATTTGTATTCTAGACCCAAAAAATAAGGCTCTTCGTCGTTTCAGATGGGTAAGTTATTATATTAAAAATATAATATAAATAAGTATTATATTATTTGATAAAAATAACTGCAGGAGTTTGATATCCCATTTGTGAAAAAACATTTGAAATACCTTTGAATGTCAAAGAACCTTGGCAAATAACCAATACTGAATTTGATTTAACATCTGAAAAACTTAATATTTGGATTGATTTTAAACGTGGTTCCAAATTTCCCTGTCCTAAGTGTGGCAAACCAAACTGTTCAGCTTATGATACTAAGGAAAAAGTGTTACGGCATATTAACTACTTTCAATATTCTACATATTTGCACTGTAGAATTCCAAGACTAGAATGTGAAAATTGTGGAGTTCTTCAAATAAAAGTTCCATGGGCTCGCGAAAAAAGCAGTTTTACTTTTCGAATGGAAGCTCTGATCCTGGAACTATCAAAAAGAATGCCAGTGTTACAAATCGGAAAGTTGCTTGGAGAATATGACAAAAAGCTTTGGAGAGTCATAAACCATTACACTGACGATGCAAGATCTAAAGAGGATTTATCGGATGTATATGTTGTTGGTATAGATGAAACTTCATGCAAGAAAGGACATGAATACATAACGCTTGTTGTTGATCTAAAAGATTCGAAAGTAATATTTGCTTGTGAAGGAAAAGACTCTTCAACTATTACCAGTTTTAGCAAAGATTTGCAAGATCATAATGGAAACAAAAGCAACATTAGATCAGTATGTTGCGATATGTCTCCTTCGTATATCAGTGGGATTTCAAAGGAATTTCCAGATGCAAAAATTACATTCGATAGATTCCATGTGATGAAAGCAATTAATGAAGGATTAAATGAAGTAAGGATACAAGAACAAAAAAAACAAAGGAACTCAAAAATACCAAATTCATATGGGTTACAAACGAGGAAAATCTAACTGATAAACAGAGAGAAAGGCTTCTAGAATTCCAAAATCAAAAACTAGATACATTCAGAGCATATAATCTAAAAGAAAGCCTTAGAAAGTTATGGGAATGCAAAAGCCGAGAGGAAGCTGAACAATATCTTAAAAAGTGGTATTTTCGGGCAACTCATAGTAGATTAGAGGCAATAATTGAGGTTGCTAAAACCATTAAAAGTCATTGGGATGGAATTCTAAACTACTTTGATTCCAGAGTCACGAACGGAACTTTGGAAGGTATTAATAGTATTGTACAGTTGATAAAAAGAAATGCTAGAGGGTATCGAAACACTCACTATTTTATTACGATGATCTATCTAAAATTAGGAAAGTTAGATTTCAAACTACCCATCTGAAACGACGAAGAGCCAAAAATAAAAACGTTTATTAAAAAATGTAAAAAAAGTAGTGTCCAGTAGTCCTAACTTCTGTATTGAAATCCTTAAATAGATTTTACTCAATTTTGATAAACAGTTTTGATCTTATTTTTCAGGTAGACGATAAGCCACTGATATCACAGGTCAGGTAATTCTACCTGTAAATATGGTTACTTCGTTTTCAGATTTTTGTTTCTGATATTTCCTGCAGTAAGGGAGATCAGGAGAGATCACTTTTTCCTCTAAGCTCGTTTACTCTCTTTTCTGCTGCTTCTTTTGTCTGGAAGATTTCGTTGGTGCAGTTACATTTTCGCATGTTATGGTCGCAGTGATAGATAATATACAGAATATCAGACAGGCTGTCAGTGGGAACATAACTTAACTCGGTTAACCTCCTACCTATACGGGTATAACTTTGCCCATCGATCTCGAGTTCTCCTGCATCTTTCAATGGATCATATCCAAAACAGATCTCGCTATCCAGTTCTATCTGCCATTTTTCTACAAAATAGTCAGGCTGGCCTCCAATGTAATCTTTCTCGCAATCCGAAGTACCGGAACTTTTTATGTATTCAAACATGCTTTCGTATACATCTATCGGCTTCACTTTTCCATAGTACAGGATGTTTATGTTCCTCATTTCCGTTTGCCTCCATAACGAGTTCGTATATTCTTATAAATATTAAACTTTAAAAGAGAAACAGTTTTTTTTAGTTTAATAGGGTATCTGCAATAATCATACCGAAAATTTACTGGTCTGCTTCTCTATTTCATAACCTGTTTTTTACCAGCCTGCATGCATTTATTATTGCAAAGATCTGAATAGCAAAAAATGCGAATAGTCAAATAATATATATTTTTATTCCTATTTTTTTACTTTTTTTGCATATTTTTTACTTCTTCCCTGTACTCCTTTACAAATTCCACATATTCTGCAGCGTTTTCTGTTATAGCTTCAATCTCGGATTTCTCAGTTTCTCTCTTTACCTTCCCTGGGACTCCAATTATCAGGCTGTTCTCTGGAAATTTCTTCCCTTCAGAAATCAGCGCATTTGCACCTACGATAGAATTTCTTCCTATTTCAGCCCCGTTCAATATTGTAGAGTTCATCCCTATAAGCACATTGTTTTCGATTCTGCATCCGTGAAGCACAGCTCCATGTCCCACAGTTACATCATTCCCGATCTGAACCCCGTTCTCAGGGTCAGCATGAATTACCACATTATCCTGGATACTCGTCCGGCTCCCGATTTTTATCTTATTCCTATCTCCGCGAATCACGGCATTAAACCATACACTTGAAAAGTCCCCTATTTCAATATCGCCTATCACGTCTGCAGAATCCGCAATAAAAGCCGTTTCCGAGATCTTCGGGCTTTTGCCTTTAAAATCCATTATCATAATTATGTCTCCGTCTTTTCAAACATTATTTTTCTTATTATCCGGAAATTGATTATATCGTCTTTCGGTTTTAATTCCTGTAATATAGGAAACTTTGCTCTTCATGAGCCTCAAAAGTTTCATTCAGGCTTATAAAGAAAATTGTCATCGATATAATCATATCTTCGCCTTATATTTTGTAAAAATCAGAAAACAGAACGATTAAGTGGAAATTACTTTGTTTCAGAATAAGACTCTCTTCTTTTTCTCAATAATTACACTTCTTTAAAACCTCTTGCTTTTGGGATTGTCTCAAAAGTGAATTTTAATAAATTCTTACTTAAATTGCATAACGGTAAATAAGGTATGCAATCACCAGGATTGTCAAAACAGAAAGGAAATTATTCCCGGATTCTGGGTGTATACTGTTTCTACTTTCAGGATTTTTTGGTTGAAGTAAATGATCTATTATTAAAGAGATTGAAGGATCTGTTAACTGCTCTTTTCTCCTGTATCTGACCATGAGTGCGAAATGAATTGATGTTATAATAAAGGCCAGGATAAAAGTTGCAATACCTCCTACTGACATGTATCCCACTCTATCCAGGATTCCAACTATCAAAAAAGATACAAAGTATATTGGAACTGAACGCCATAGTTCCTGTTCCACAATTGGGTCTCGGTTCATATTTCGGCTTCCTTTCTATTTTCAGTAACTTTCCTGCTCAATAGGCTTACCTGGGATACTTCTATAAATTGTTGTTTTTTTCTGACGGCCTTGTTCTTAAAACCTTTTCAACTTATTTTATCATTCTACTACAAATTTCTATAAGGTAATTTATTTTTAAACATTATTTGATACTAGTGGCTGAGATCTGTCTGAAAATGTAAAACTGAAAATATAGATTGAAAAGAGACTGAAAACGAGATTCTGAAAACTAAAGACTGCGAACGAGATAATGAATAATAGAGAACGAGAAATAGAGAATGGAAATGAGATGATGAAAAATAGAGGCTGAGAAACAGTCTGCGAACGAGATAATGAAAAATAGAGACGAAAAATAAAGAACGAAAAGATAAAGTAAAGTAAAAAATGAGATAAAAATGTAACATAAAATGAAAAGGAAAAATAGAAAGTAGATCCGATTAAACGAGAGGAAACAACTGTACTTCTAAACTCAATTCCAATAGTATCTTATCTTAAATCAATCTCGGCTAGTGCCTGATGATTTTTAGCATACTCTGGGAATCGGGTCTCCGGCAGGTGTATCTACAAAACGCATGCCGCCGAAACGGTTTCTCAGGACTACTTCTTTCTTATCTGGAGTGACTTCTCCTATAACAGCTGCGTCCCTGCCATAAGGGTGCTGCCTCAGGATTGAAAGAACTTCTTCTTCAAAGCCGGGTTTGACTCCGATGACTGCTTTTCCTTCATTTGCAACTTCCAGGGGATCGAGGCCTAGCATTTCACAGGCTGCGGAAACGGCTGGTTTGAAAGGAATCCAGTCTTCTTCAATAAGAATGCCTGCTCTGGATTTTTCTGCCATCTCGTTCAGGGCATTTGCAAGCCCCCCGCGAGTTGGGTCTTTCATTGCCGTGATTACAGGTTCGCCCTCCGGGGTTCTTAGTTTCAGGAGGGGTTCTATGAGTTTCCAGAGTGGGGCTGAATCCGAGGCAAGGTCGGTATCAAAGTCAAAACCTTCCCTGTGAGCCATAAGCGAGATTCCGTGGTCGCCAATGGTTCCTGTGACCAGGATTTTGTCTCCCGGCTGAAGCCCTGAGTCTCTTACAGGGCTATCTGTAATCCCCAGGCCTGCAGTGTTCAGAATAATCGAATCAAGCGCAGTTTTCTCCACGGTTTTAGTATCGCCTGTTATTATGGGTACACCAACCTCTGCAGCTGTTTCGTCCATTGTTTTAATTATTTCCTCAAACTCCTTGAGTGGAAAACCTTCAGGGACTATGACTGCACAGGTAAGGGCAAGGGGCTTTGCTCCCATAACCGTAAGGTCATTGACAGTGCCTGCAACTGCAAGCCTTCCTATATTGGTATTCGGGAAAAAGGCAGGTGTTATCACATGACTGTCAGTAGTCAGTACGAGTTCGCATCCATTGTTGAAGCTTTCAAGCCTGACTGTGGACCCATCATCAAGACATTCAAGTCCAATTGAGCCTGCACTTTTATTGTGAAAGTTTTTAAGAATTATTTCTCCTATAAGTGCCTGCATAACCTCTCCGCCTGCACCGTGCTCAAGAGAAATGGTATTTGATTTCATATAAGTCTCCTTTTTTCCGCCTTTTAAACCCTTCTGGATCTTCTCAATCTACTTTAAATCTTCTTAGTCCGAGCTTCGAGTTAATTCTCTTTAATCTGATTTTTAACTTAATCCGAATTAACCCTAGCTCAAGTTAATTCTCTTTAACCTGGTTTCTACCTTAATTCTCTTTAACCTGGTTTCATCTTAATTCTCTTTAACCTGGTTTCATCTTAATTCTCTTTACCTTGCTTATCTATTCTGAGTTTCTTTAACTCCAAGCTCGATAAAGCTAATCCAGGTTTCCAGGCTTTCCCAGTCATGTTTTGAAGTCAGGATAACCGGTACATTCGGGTTTAAGGAAAGAATGTCGTCTCGCATTTTTTCGGCATCGACATCAACCGCGCGTGCAATGTCAACTTTATTTATCACTGCAAGATCTGAAGTCTTGAATATCATGGGGTGCTTGAGAATAATGTCGTCTCCCTCGGTAACACTCACGATTACGACCCTCAGGTGTTCCCCCAGTTTGAAGTCCACAGGGCAGATAAGGTTGCCTACGTTCTCAATTAGAAGGAGATCCGTGTTACTAAGATCGATTTCATCCAGGGCTTTTTCCACCAGTTTTGCATCAAGATGGCACTCTTTTCCGGTATTTACGGGAATAGTAGGGACATCGAGTTTTCTGAAACGGGAAGAATCCATTTCTGCGATTACGTCTCCTGCGATCACAGCTATCTTATACTTATCCTTAAGTTGCCTGATAGCTTCTTCAATCAGAGTGGTCTTTCCTGATCCGATTGCACCCATAACATTTACCGAAAAAACCTGATACTTGTCAAGTTTCTTTTTGTTTTTTTCAGCAACTTTATCATTTGCTTTGTAGACATCATGTCCCATATCGATTACATGCATTAACATAAACATCACTTGGAAAGTTCTTTTTTATTTTTTACCTTTTTGAGGTTCAATCCTGGTTTTCAGTTTCGATCTCGATACTTTTAATTATCAGCTCTCTTCCACCTGTAAGCTGGGCAGGCTTTCCGCAGACTGGGCATTCCATAACTGCCGCATAAGCCAGAAGTTCGCTTTCGAATTCACAGTTCTCTCGTATCTTTTTTTCGTCCACTGTTCCCGTGTATCCACATTCGCATTCAAGTGAGGGCGGTATCATTTCTACAATAAGATCCGCATCTTTGGCAATACTTTCCTCTGCAAGGACGTTAAAACAGAAACTAAGTTGTTCCGGATTAGTATGGGATAGTCTTCCCATCTGAAGGGTTACGTGCTTAACTTCCGTGGCTCCGTGCTCTTTGGCAGTAGCCATTACCTGCTCAAAAATTTCACATGCAATGGACAATTCATGCAACTCTGTTGCCTCCTTCTCTTGAGTACCTGAACCAGTTATAACACATACCTTCCTGGCTTACCATACAGGGACCTGCAGGATTTTTCGGAGTACATTCCTTACCGAAGTTCGGGCACTGGGAAGGCTTTGCTTTTCCTGTAAGGATAGCTGCGCAGATACAGCGTTTTTTGTCTATTCTTCCTGTTTTCTTTCGGACGTCTTCAAGGGCAGAAGCATACAAATCTTCATGCTTTTTTGCAGCGTCCTTTTCCTCAAACTCTTTCCTGAGCACAAGCCCTGAATTTTCTATTTTTCCTATGCCTCGCCACTCAGAATCCGAGGTTTCAAAAACTTCCTTCATTATTTTAAGGGCAATCTGGTTCCCGTCAGGTTTTACAGCTCTCGGGTAGCCGTTATCTACCCTTGAGATCCCTTCTTCTGCCTGCAGTTGTAACAGGTTTATTCCAAGGAGAATATCTCCTGGTTCAAACCCACTTACGGCAACAGGAAAGCCTTTCTCTGCAAGAGACTCAAAAGGTTTTGTGCCTATTATGGTTGCCACATGCCCGGGAGCTATAAAGGCATCAACGTCTGCATCCCTGGCAAGGAATTCGACTGCAGGAGGGGTTTGCTTCTGCGAGGTAAGGAGGCTGAAGTTTTCGGGAGTCTTTCTTAAAAGAGCAGCTGCATTTGCGGGAACTGTCGTCTCAAAGCCTATTCCAAAAAAGACTACTTCAAGTTCTGGCTTTTTTTCTGCAAGGGCAATTGCATCGTCAATACTATAGACCATCTTTACATTTGCCCCTTCAGACTTCGCATCCAGCAAACTTTCTGCCGAACCCGGAACCCGCATCATATCTCCAAAAGTAACAACGGTTACCCCACTTTTCGCAAGGGCAATTGCAATATTAATATCTTCTTCAGGAGTCACACAAACAGGGCATCCGGGGCCGCTTATTACCTCGATATTTTTCGGAAGGATACTCCTTAACCCATATTTTGCTATCGTCCGCTCGTGTGTTCCGCAGACATGCATTATGCGAAGCGGTTTCCTCGAGCCTCTGATTCTTTCCAGTAGCCTTCTTTCAAGTTCAGGAACCGCTGGCTTTGAAGGTGAATTCCCGTTTTCCATTTTTCATCAGCGTCCGTTTTCAGATAGATTCGCTTTCTGGGATATCTATCTCTTCAAGTCCCGCAATCTGTCTGAGAAGGTGCATTGTTTCTTCACTTTCTTCTTCCGAGATTTCGGCTATCGCATATCCAACATGGACAAGAAAGTGTTTCCCTATCTGGGATTCATTTGCGCCTCCCATAAGGTCCATATTCACATCTCTGCAGATTCCGCCCATGTCAATCGTTGCAGTATTCTCATTTACAATGGATTTTACTTTTCCAGGAATAGCTATACACATGTTTCCTCGAACTCTTTTCTTTTAAAATCCTATTAATTTATATAAATTCATTTTTCATGAGGTAAATTCCTGTATTAAGAGTTTTGCAAAACTTGTATTAAGGGTTTTACAAAAATTATTTTATAAGAAATATATATTTGTGGGGTATATATATTTACAGGTCTCAACTCAACTTAGCAAAAACCCCTCCAGTTTTACTTCCTTAACTGGTTAAACAGCTTCTATCCCCTATTTGTTTTTATTTTTCTACTGCTGCTTTAAAATATTCGTTTTTCCTTTCTCAATTTGCCGCAGATAGAAAAATGGAGGTATCGTGAACAAGAACCTAATTCTACGTTTTAAATAAATATGTTGTCGAAAATTATTTTTTAAAACTCTATGGTTCTATTTTATATTCTTTTTGTTTTTTCATTTCGCTTGCATAATTTAAAAATGTTTTTTTGTCCTGATCTTTAACTTGCTTTAGAAATGTTTTAGAAAGGGTTCTAAAATCGCTCTATTTGATCGGAATACTCTAAATTCTAAAAGACATGAATAATTGAGACTTGAGTAGTATTATATAGTAGTATTATATTCTGCAGCTTCACATAATAAGATTAGCTTCTTTAGCACTTATTTTCCGCTTTAAGTTTCTATTGAGTGTACTTTTCAGAACACTGAAGATCAGAGTTAATAGAGAAAACCCGGGATTAAAAGCTTTTCAGCTTTTAGTATGAGCAGAATTCTCCTGGTTCCTTGAGAGTTAAACAGGATCAGTTGCGATAATATCGTTCCTCTCATGAATTTCAGTTCTAGTTGAAATAGCTCAAAGTTCTGGTTGAAATAGCTCAATCTACTAAAATATCCCTTAGAAATAAGTGATTATTTCTTTGCTTTTCAAAACTTTTCTGCATTTTATTTTCTTTTCATGCATTTTATCATAATACAGATAAATTTTTAAATATGAATTGCGACTTCATTAGTAGCTTTTAACTTTTGAAATTAAATTAATTTTTTTGATCCTCTTTTCTCTTTCAAGAGGCTTTGATTCTACATATATGCACTACAATATCCAATAATATACATTGAATTGTGTCATTTATATTTGAAATCTATTATATTTATTCTCAAATCATATGTCTCCAATCCATCCAATTAATATATTTATTGGAGCGTGTAAAAAACCTTAAATACTATTCCCTCATTGAAAACATTAGTGGTAAATTTATGTATGCATTTATATAATTACTGTGGACAATTATTCAAAATTTTCTTTCAGATGTATAATTTGGGTAAAATCAAGATGTGGTAGAGATGAGTACTGGAATAAAAAATCTTGTCCGTACACTGGACAGTGTGGACTTCTTAAAAATGGATCGACGCACTTTTATGAAAGCTTTAGGTGCACTGGGTGCAACTGCATTCCTGAACACCTACCAGGCTGACATGGTAAAGGCTCTTGAAGAATTCCCAGAGACAAAGCTTCTTTGGATCCACGGCTCCGAATGCACCGGCTGTTCTGAATCGGTATTAAACGCAGGCAATCCTGACCTGGTACAGGCACTGCAAAAGCTTAATGTCAATCTTGCTTACCATGAGACTCTTTGTGCACAGCAGGGAATCTGGAATGATGGTAAGCTTGTAAACACCTCCGAGCTTAACTCCGAAATTCTCCAGGAAGAAATTTATAAAGAAGGCAAGTATATCCTGGTAGTTGAAGGCTCAATTCCGAACGGTCCTGATGGTACAGGACGCTACCTGGTTATTGGAAACAAACCTTTCAAACAAACTCTTGGAGAAGCTGCAAAGAACGCAGTTGCTGTCGTTGCAGTCGGTTCCTGTGCTGCATACGGAGGAATTACCTCTGCAGACAGCGATGTTGCCAAGGATACGGATTACAAAGGAGTAGCTTACTCAAAGGACAAAAAAGGAGGCATGCTTAAGGAACTTGGCATCGATAAGCCAGTAATCAACATTCCTGGTTGCCCTGCTCACCCTGACTGGGTTCTTCTTACCGTGGGCGCGATAATTCTTGGAAAGATTAAGATCCCTGGCGATCTCGATACTCTTCTGGACGACTACGGCAGGCCAAAGGTCTTCTTCCCCTCAGACCATGTTGTCCATGATAACTGCCCACGCCGCGGATACTATGACCGTGGAGAATTCGATGAGCAGGTCGGTGGAGAAAAGTGCCTGTGGAAATTAGGCTGTAAAGCTCCCTATGCTCATGCAGACTGTGCGATTCGTAAATGGAATGGTTCAGTAAGCATGTGTACTCAGGCAGGCGGCCCCTGTATTGCCTGTGTCGAGCCGGGCTTCCCAGACACTTCAAGACCTCTGTTTGTTGAACGTGAAGATATCGGAGTTGCCGGGACAAACATTGACACAATAGCCAAAGTTGCAGTTGGAGCAGCTGCAGTTGCAGCAGGCGTACATGCTGTTAGGAGAATGGGAAAAGGAGAGTGAGTGAAAAATGGTAAACGTTACAGTTGATCCCTTAACTAGAATTGAAGGTCACCAGCGCATATCCACTGAAGTAGGTGCTGACGGTGTTATTAGCGATGCCCAGTCATCTTCCCTTATATTCAGGGGTTTTGAACGCATTCTGCAGAAGCAGGATCCAAGAGACGCAGCTTTTCTTACCCAGAGAATTTGCGGTGTCTGTCCTCTTTCTCATGGATTGACAGCCACAAATGCTCTTGACGATCTTTATGGCGTAGCTGAGAGTGTTCCAAAAGACGCTCTTATGATGAGGAACATTTTCCAGGGCCTGAACATGGTTGCAAGCCACGCAACTCATATATATATCCTCTTTGGCCCTGACCTTGCAAACCCAGCGTACAGAAATGTTCTTACACCACTGGGAGACACCGGAACCGCAGTCTGGAAAGAGATGGTTGGAAGGTTTGCCCCAATCAGCTACAAGATGGATGGAGTGGCTGTACCCGCAGGAAGTTCCTATCTTGCAGCAATTCCTGAAAAGAAACGCCTCCAGGAGGCTATCGCACTCATTGCCGGTAGAATGCCCGGTCCTTCAGCCCTTTATCCAGGTGGATATACCTACCCGGCTACGGTCGCCGATGTAACCAAACTTGCCTCTTACTATCTGCAGGTCATGGATTTTGTATCCAAGCATACTCTTAGAGTTGATTTCAATACCTGGATCGAAAATACCTATAAGGCAAGCTCTCCTCAAAAAGCAGTAAGCTTTGTTACTGAACATCTCCAGGGTCTTGTTGACAAATCAACTGCTTCCAATGACTTCTCCAAAGACGCAGGTTGGGGAGATGTGGAATTCTATGCAGCTTTTGGTTCCGAACTTGTAGGAGAACAAATTCTTGGCCTTCCAGCAAGCCTTAAACATGATACAATCGGTGGGTACAAGGACCCCTCAAAGATCTGCTTCGTTGCATATGGTGGATACTACAAGTACAAAGACGGATACGACCCGAAGAGCCCTGCAGGAGACCGTATTTTCACCTCAGGTGTGGTATCAGGAAATCTCGAATATCAGAAATTTGATCCGGAAAAGATTACGGAGAGTACTGCTCACTCCTTCTACCAGAACAGTTCCAACGACCTCGCACCAACAAAAGGTGAAACCGTTCCGTTTACGGATCCAAATAAAATCGTCTACACAGGAGGTTCGAACAGCCAGTATAGCTGGGACAAGGCTCCGAGATATAACGGAATTGCAGGTGAAGTCGGGCCTCTTGCACGCATGCTAAATATAAAAGAACCGCTCGTAACCGGTCTGGCTCAGGCCCTTAATGAGAAAGGCTACTCTGCAGCTAATGTTTACACCAGAATGCTAGCTCGTATGCAGGAAACTGCAATTCTCGCGTATGAACTTCTCAATTGGGTAACAGTTGATTACAACCCCAACGGCAAGATTTCCGTACCTATAGACCTCAATGCAGCTAAAAATAATTCGGGAATGGGCCTATGGGAAGCTCCTCGTGGAGCTCTTGGTCACTGGGTCTCTGCTGGCAGCGATGGAAAGGTTACCAACTATCAGTGTATAGTTCCGGGTAGCTGGTTGATGTCCCCAAGAGACAGCAAAGGCATTCCTGGTCCTCTCGAACAGTCTCTCATTGGTTCAAAAATCAACCCAGTTGGAGATGTCGATTATACCAATCCGGTTGGCATCTTCCATATGGGCAGGTCCTATGATCCTTGCATCTCATGTGCAGTCCACACCATTGACCTGACTGGGAAAAACGCTCCAAATACTCTAAGAATACTCTAAGTATAGTACAAGGAGATGACCCACAATGAAATCCAAAGACGACCGGTCAATGGTTGTTGAGCGCTATACCGCAACTGACAGGATAGCTCATACTGTCCACGCTGTTGCAATGTTAGTGCTCATCATCACCGGGTTAAAGATCTATACTGGATGGGACTTTATGAGTTTCCATACCGCCCGCGGTCTTCACATGATAGCGGTTCCGTTCCTGCTTGCAGTGAACTGGATCCTTATCCCTTACAACATTTTCTCCGAAGGCCATGGGTTTATGGGAAAGATTTCACACTTTAAGGACCATTATATTTTTGGTCCTAAAGATGCAGCTCGTATGGGCGGTATAATTGGCAACTTCTTCAGGAAAGGCAGATATCCGGCATTCAGTATCTATGATGAGACTACTGGCCACTACAGGACCAAACTTCATCCCTTAATGAAGATCCTGATTGTACTTGAAGGTACAGCTCTTTTCTTAATCGCAGTCTCAGGTGTTGTGCTTTACAAGCTTGACTGGTCGCTTTTCGGCCTCCCAATAGCCTCATGGATACTGACTATAACAGGCTTTATTTCACCTGTGTTCAACCTGTCTCCCCTGGAGTTCCTCAGGATACTTCACCTGCTGATGACCTACTGGTTTGTTTTTGAACTGGTAGTCCACGTGGGTATTCTGGAGTTTGATCCCCATGTCTGGAAGTACTACAAAGCTATCTTCCTGACAGGAAAAGAGGACCTCGCAGATACTCATTACACTGAGGTTATCACAGCTAAAACAAAGTATTGCCCTACAAAGGAAAGGCCCTGAAAATCTCTTACAGAAAACAAACTTAAGGTAGTACAGGCATGTTTGAAAAGCCTGTACACCTTTTTAACTGCTTTTTTGAGTGAAAATATGTCTATACTAAATGCTCCTATACGCATTCTTGGTTGCGGAAGCCCATTAATGGGAAACGATGGTGTTGGCCTCAAAGTCATTGAGGCTCTTCAAGAGTCTGAACTTAAAGACCTCAAAGATGTCGATATCATGGATGCAGGGGTCTGTGGGCTTGACCTTCTAAATCTTCTCGATGGCGCCAGGAAAGTCATTATAGTTGATGCAATTCTGGCTAACAGTCCCTCAGGTTCAGTACACCATATAGAAGGGAAGGACTTACTGGATGGTGTCGAATTTCACCCCCTGGTTTCAGTACATGATCTGACAATTACAGATGTATTGAAAATAGGAGAACAGGTTCAAGAGCTTCCTGAAATTGTGGTCATTGGGATTGAAATCGGATCGATTGTCACGGAAGCTACGCAGGAAATCAGTCCGGATGTTCTTAAAGGTGTGGATAAAGCCATAAAGCTAATCCGGGAAGAGGTCTTTTCCTCACTTTAATTTCATTTTTGCTAATCTACTTTAATTTTTGTTTTGTTCAATTTCTGCTTTGCCTCTGTTTTCAGTTTACATTTTGCTCCATATTTACTATTTTATTGATTTGATCCTTTCCTTCTACAGTAATTTATATTTGATAAAAGGTCTATTTGAATATAATATATTAAAAATAATTGTAACTATTCAGGTACCCTAAATAAGTCAACTAACACCGATTTTGGTCATAGGGCCCTGTCTAATAAGGGATTCATAGCAAAATTAATAATGATATCAGTTGGCATCAATCTACAAAACTGACTGAAATATAGTGTAAATGCCAAACATTCTATATTACGGCTTTTGATATTGATTTAAGGTACCTGAATAGGAACAAATAATTTATAATTTCGGGGTGGAAATATATCACAATTTCTTGGTCAAGTAGCACTTAATATACTTTCTTTAGGAGCAATTTTCTATGCTGCGACGCTTGTTGCTGCAAATACCTCTATTACTCAGAAGAATCTCGAGACCGAAGTTATCATCAACTCCCCGGCTGCCAGGGTCTGGCAAACTCTTACTGATTTTGGGGCATACCCACAATGGAATCCATTTATCCGTGAGGTGACCGGAGTTTCCAATTCAGGTGAGCAATTAACGATTCAAATGCATATAGGCAACCGTGTTATGACAATTCGGCCAACTATTCTTGTCATTCGGACAGAAAGAGAGCTGCGCTGGATCGGCCATATGTTAATTCCTGGGATATTCGATGGTGAGCACAGTTTTGTAATAGAACCAGCTGGTGAGAACAGGGTGCGTCTGATTCAGCGAGAGACATTCAACGGGCTTTTGGTACCATTTTCGGGTTCCCTGCTTGGCAATACTAAACGGAGTTTTAATACGATGAATCTGGCACTTAAAGAGCGCGTTGAGCAGGCAAACTAATCTAAGCATAAGGTCCTGCCGGACAAATAAGTTAAATTTCAAGCCCCCGCCGGATGAAATTCTAGAAAAGAACCGGATATAATTACGGAAAAAGAAACGTGAGGTTTCTGTATCTCAGTGCAGATCCCTGTATAAATATCTTTTAAGGTTTCTACAGCTATCTTTTTTCACTTTAACCTTTATTTGAAGCTCTTTTGCTGTTAATACGGCTTTTTTCTCTTAAATCGTCACCTGGATTTTCCCGGCACCCAATTGCTATAGAGTTTCCACTCGATTAAAGAGTCTTCACTGTCGGTTTCTATGTAAAATCTCCATATAAAGGGCTCTTCTATTGCAGCAAATTCAAAATTTACAAGAGTGTCAGGTATAAGTACAGATTCTTTTGCTTCCCCTGTATTTGTCTTTATCGTGATGCTTGACTCCTTGACATTCAGGTTACTTACTTCGAGACGTACCGATTTTCCAGCTTCAGCTTCAAAAGAAGAACTACTCCCACTCCAGGTTCCTGCAGTATGGAATTTACGTCCCTTACTATCAATCGTAGGGGGTAGTCTGGTCATAGGTGGAGTTATGGGTTTGGTCACATGAACCGGTTTTTGTTCAAGCGGAACTGCCTGGGTTTTCAGGATTGGAGGTTCCGCTACCGGTGCTTCAGGAGGTTGAGGTATTTTAACTGCAGGTGCTCCTACCCTCGGAGCCCGTGGCATCTCTACTGGCGGGACTTCAGGTGCTCTTACCGGCCCTACCGGAGACGCTCTTGGTGATCGAACCGGAGATTCCGGGAATAATGGAGTCGGGACCTCCGATAACTGCGGTTCGGTTACTGGTGAAATCGAAGGTTCCGGTGTGCCCGTGAAAAATTCCTCATCAAGACTTCCTATAGTCTCTGACCCTATTATACCATCAACCTTCAGGCCTCGTGACTCCTGGTAACTTCTGACCGCCAGTTCGGTTTCCCCACCAAAAATACCATTAGCTCCAACTTCAGGCACGGGAAATTCCAAAAATATTAAAGCCTGTTGAACTTTCCTTACCGCAGAGCCACTATCTCCTCTCTGGAGAACTCTTTCTTTGTCATAACAACCCTCCAGAACCTCATCACCTGCAAATCTCGACGACCTTAAGTCGTGACCATCCCCAATAGTCATATTCTATCCCCCATATTTACCGCATAAATCTTCCCTTAAATATGCAGCATTTTCACTAAACGTTACTAACCTTAAAAGTTCAATAAATAAAGTAGTGATATTAAAATATATAAGTTTTTAGAAAAATTATATTTATTAAATGACTTGAATTTAACTTAAGTAATTTCCCGCTGTTGCAAAGTAAAGGAGTTACCTGTGAAGCGGGTTATTGAAGATTTGATAGTTTTTAATATAGATGTGATATTCTTTAATATATTGGATTCCATTTTTTATATATCTTTATATAAAATTATTCGTACATGGGGGGAAGTGGAACGGATAATGGCAACTTACTTGAAAAGTTTAAAAATCTCGATTTCATGAAAATGGATCGACGGACTTTTATAAAGGCTGTCGGGGTATTAGGGGCTTCACTGTTTTTACAAACGTATAAAAACGATATAGCAAAAGCTCTTGAGTTTTCGGAAACTAAAGTTGTATGGCTTCACGGAGTAATGGATAGTGGCTGTACCATATCAATGCTGGACGGAGGATCTCCTGATATCATAGAATTCCTTCAGGAGTATAATCTCAAACTTCTCTATCATGAAGTTTTAATGATGCAGCAGGGAATTTTCGTAGATGGGAAGCTCGCAAATACCAGTGATCTTAATTCTGAGATTGTGCTGGACGAGATCCTGGGAAGGGAAAAAGGTTACGTTCTGGTCTCCGAAGGAGCAATTTCGAACGGACCTCAAGGTTCCGGGAAATATCTCATGCTGGGAGGAAGGACCTATAAGGAGATTTACGCGAAAGCTGCTAAAAATGCTTTAGCAATTGTTGCAATTGGGAATTGTGCGACCAATGGTGGGGTGAACTCTGCTAAGAGTGATATAGTTGAACTTATGGATCCCCGTGGGGTTGCTTTTACTATGGAAGATGCTTCAAAGGGGATTTTAGATCTTCTTGGCATCGAAAAGCCTGTAATTAATCTTACTGGTTGCCCTACTCATCCGGACTGGGTTTTTTTGACGATAGGCGCAGTTGTTTTGGGAAAGATAAAGATACCTGATGATTTGCCTTCTGTACTTGACCACTGGAAACGTCCAAAGGTTTTCTTCCCTCCTGACCATGTTATTCATGACAACTGTTCTCGTCGCGGATACTATGACCGTGGAGAGTTTGAGCTGACAGTAGGTGGGCCGAAGTGCCTCTGGAAACTGGGGTGCAAGGGGCCTTATACCCATGCAGACTGTGCTACTCGCAACTGGAATGGCCATCTCAATTACTGTCCTCAGGCAGGCTCTCCCTGCATTGGCTGCGTTCAGCCGGGCTTCCCGGATAGTACCAGGCCTTTTTTCGTGGAAATTGAGAAAACAGGAATTGTAGGTACGAATATCACTACTGTAGCGGGCGTGGCAATAGGAGGCGCGCTACTTGCTGCAGGGGCTCATGCTGTAAGGAGAACTGCTATGAAAAGACCTGAGGACGAGGAAGGCTTTGCCGAAGAAAGCATTCCAGAAGAAACCGGAGAGAAAACCATAGAGGAAACCGGAGGTGAAAAATAATGGTACAGGTCACTGTTGATCCTGTTTCGAGAATTGAAGGACACTACAGGATTAATACCGAAGTCAATGGGGACGGCGTGATTACTGATGCCCAGAGTAATGGATTACAGTTAAGGGGTTTTGAACGTCTCCTGCAGCACCAGGACCCCAGGGATGCGGCACTTCTGTCCCAGAGGATCTGTGGGGTTTGTCCGGTTAGCCATGGCATAGCTGCAGCAAATGCCCTCGATGAACTTTTTGGAGTTGCAGGTGAGGTTCCCAAAAACGGTCTTTTAATGCGAAACATCCATCAGGCTCTGAATTTCATAGCCAGCCATGCAGCACATGTCTACGTGCTCTGGGGCCCTGATCTTGCAAACCCGGCTTACCGTGACATCCTGGCAAAATACGGGGATGTTGGAAATGCAGTCTGGAAAGAGCTCCAGGGACGTTTTGCGCCTTTGATTTATCAGATTGACGGTACCAGTTATCCGGCAGGCTCCTCCTATCTGGGCGCTATAGTGGAATTTCGCCGCTTGCACGAAGCCATTTCTTTGATAGCCAGCAAAATGCCTCATCCGGTTCTTCAGCATGTCGGGGGTGTAGTTTATTCTCCGACGGTTGCTGATATCGGGCAAATTTTAAGCTATGTCACGAAAACGATGGAGTTTGTTAAAACATTTACTCTTGGGGTCTCTCCCGATACCTGGATTGAAAATACTTACAGGGCTTCTTCTCCTCAAAAGGCTGCTACTTTCGTTCTTAATCACCTGCAAGAACTTCTGAATAAATCCCTTGACAGCAAGGACTTCTCACACTCTGCTGGCTGGGGAGATGTCCCTCTCTTTGCAGCTTTTGGCTCGGAGCTGATAGGGGAAAAACTTATCGGTCTGCCTATCAGTATGAAAATGGACCTTGCAGGGACTTACAAAGATCCCGATAAGATTGGTTTTCTTTCTTACGGAGTTTTCTTTAAGCCCGAGAAAGGAAATGGATATGACCCCACAAGTCCTGCTGATAGCAGAGTTATTCCTTCTGGCTATATGAATGGATATTTCAAACTTGAAAAATTCGATTACAAAAAGATCTCAGAAAGTGTTAGCCACTCCTTTTACATTGACGATGTAAACGATCGTCCTCCCTGGAATGGGGTTACGGTTCCGGAAGGGAATCCCGAAAATATCGATTATACAAAAGGATCGAGGAGTCGCTACTCATGGGCAAAAGCCCCTCATTATGATGGAATTCCGTGTGAGGTTGGTCCTCTTGCCCGTATGATGATTATGGGAGAGCCTCTTGTGACGGGATTGGTAAAAACTTTTCAGGATAACGGCTACTATCCTGTCAACAACTACACCCGCATGATTGCAAGGATGCAGGAAATTCTTGTAGTGGTTCCAGAAATGATAGAATGGCTCACACAGGACCTTCAGGCAGGCGGAAAGGTTGCTGTGCATACCGATCTTTCCATGGCAAAGAGTTCTACAGGAATGGGTTTATGGGAAGCTCCGCGAGGGGCACTGGGGCACTGGATTGCCACAGGGCCGGATTCTATGGTAACTCTTTACCAGGCTGTGGTTCCGAGTACCTGGAACCTTGCTCCCAGGAATTCGCAGGGAATTCCAAGCCCTGTTGAGCAGGCTCTGATAGGCACCAAAATTTCAGCTGCCGAAAATGCACTTGGAGTGGATTATTCAAATCCTCTTGGAATTCTGCATACAGCCCGATCTTACGATCCCTGCCTGGCATGTGCAGTTCATACAATTGATAAAACTACAATTGATAAAACCGGAAAGCACCCGGATTATACAATTAAGGTACTTTGAAGGAGGTTAGAAGTATGGTACGATCTGCTCAAAGATCCGTTTCTACAAGAATGGTTGTTGAACGCTATACCTGGCTTGAGCGGGTTACTCATCTGGTTCATCTTATTACCATGTTTGTCCTGCTTATTACGGGATTCAAAATTTACTATGGTTGGGAGTTCATGGATTTTCAAACAGCCCGAGCCTGGCATACGATTGCTGTGCCTTTTTTCCTGGTTGCAAATTGGATTCTGGTCCCATACAACCTTTTTTCCTGCAAAGAAGAAAGATGCAGTGTCAGAGACAGGATAGTGCATTTTAAGGACTCTTACATTTTCGGAAAAGCTGATGCAGAACGGTTCATTGACATAATAAAGAATTTTTTTGGAAAAGGCAGGTATCCGGCATTTAGTATCTATGATGAAACTACTGGCCACTACGAGACTAAACTCCATCCTGTGATGAAAATACTGATTGTCCTTGAGAGTATAGCAATTGTCATTGTAGCAATTACAGGAGTAGTGCTTTACAACCTTGACTGGTCTCCTTTCGGAATTCCCATTGCGGCATGGATACTTTCCGTAACCTGGTATTTTGCTTCCTTTTTTGATGTCAATGCTTTAGGGTTACTTCGCTTATTACATCTGCTTGCAGCTTACTGGTTTGTCTTTGAACTTGTGGTCCATGTAGGAATTATTGAACTTGATCCATATGCATGGAAATATCACAAGGCAATTTTTTGGTCAGGAAAAGAAGATCTTTCAGATACTCATTATTCCGAGGTTATCACAGCTAAAACAAAGTATTTACCTACAAAGGAAAGGCCTTGAAAATCTCTTAAAGAAAGTTATTAAATTTAAGGTAGTATAGGAATTTTTGAAAAGCCTGTACACCTTTTTAACTCTTTTTTGTATGAATAAAACATGTCATACTAAATGCTCCGATACGTGTCCTTGGCTGCGGAAGCCCATTAATGGGAAATGATGGTATTGCCTTAAAGTCATTGAAGTTCTTCATACAACCGAAATCCTTATTGTAAAGCCCGCTCTATGGCAGGACTATAACAATGCAAAGGAAATCCAGGTAATCTGCGAGAACATAAATATCCCGAATCTTTCCGGCTTTCTAAAATCAATAAATTCGATCGCTTCCGAAAACGATGTCATTATCCAGGGTTTGAACGCAGACCTGATCGCAGGAGAAAAGCACCTTTATTTTGCAGTGGGAAAAGCTCTTTGGGCAATTGCTGCGGGCAGGAACATAGCAAACGATCCAGAAATCGAGAATCCGCTTTTTACATCTGCTTGCAGCTTACTGTTTTTTCCTTGAACTTATAATTCATGTAGGAATCCTTGAGCTTGATCCAGACGCATGGAAATATCATAAGGCAATCTTCTGGTCCGGAAAAGAGGATCTTTCAGACAGGCACTTTGTTAAAGTAATTGAGGAGGACGAGCAAAAAAGAGCAGCAAAAGCATTGACTGAACAATTCAATGTGGAAAATAAATGAGAAATTAATCAAAAGTGAAGGTAAATCAAATATTATATTTAAGCTTAAAACACAAACTATAGGATTGCACTTGAAGTATAGGTTTAAGTATATTAGATTGAAGTATATTAAATTGTGTTTTAAATAATTATTTTTGACAGTACTTATATGGTAGAACTTATGCTGTTGAAATGAGAAATCAATAGCATTAAGCCTTCTATTGTTTAATACATTTTCTTACTCCCAACGCCTGTTGTGCTTGGTTTTGTACTTCAAGTGCATAAGTCCCATATGGTTATTTTCAAAAAAATTTCTGGGATTACTCAGTTCAACTGAGAAAACAATAGCAATGAATCAGAAACTACCAATGTTTTATTTTGTTCTTTAATTGTGTAAATCCCAGAAAATACTCTCATACATTTCAGATTTTGATGAAATTGAGAATCAACTACTGTTTCTGTAATCTTATTAAGGGCTGTATGAACGAGTCGTTGTTATTTATCATAGATAGTTTCATCATTAGTAGCGGCCCCTGCGTCACTCCCAGCGCCCGTAATCACAGCGCCAGTAGCGATGTCCGTGGCGCCACTCCCAATGTCCACGATAACAATGCCAGTAGTGGTGCCCACGGTGGTCTTTCCAACCGTCTCTATCTTTTCCGTCTTTCCAACCGTCTCTATCTTTTCCGTCTTTCCAGCCGTCTCTATCTTTTCCGTCTTTCCAGCCGTCTCTATCTTTTCCGTCTTTCCAATCGTCTCTATCTTTTCCGTCTTTCCAATCGTCTCTATCTTTTCCGCCTTTATTAGCAGGGGCTGCGCTGACTGCTGCAGCTGTAATTGAAGCTACAAAAAAGATTACCGTGAAAATACACAATATCTTTTTTGTTTTGTCGAATGTTTGTTCCCCCATTTACTACACTCCAAAGCTCTTGCTCAACTTGATACAGTTCTTACTTAGTTTTTCAATTAACCTCCCTTTGGCAGATGCGTCGCATAAGTATTATCTTACCAATTAATCATTTTATATTTATTTCTCAGTTAATATATTATTGATTTACACTTTTCAATCCTTGCTTTATGCATTATGATCTATGCCAAAGGGGAGTGATTTCAAACTTTATTGTTAGGCTATTATTATCTATATGATTTAATATTAAAGGAAATATAATTAAGTATTTTATATAAATCAAAGATTCGTAAAAAAAGCTACAAATTACTCAATAAAACAATAGGTTAAAGGTTACATCACTTTGTTTTTCGTCTTGACATCTACCATTCCAATATAATGACTTTCAAATCGATATAGATAAAAGGATTTTACTGATTAATGTGGTTTAATAATAATTCATTAGACAATTCTGCTAATATTCACAATATTGCAATTGAATTAATTGATCTCCAATTGAATGCGCTGTCAGGCAAAGAGAATGGATAGTAGAGTATTTGCTATGCGAGCACACTATAGGCAATGAAAGCATTTCTTAATTTAAAATACGAAGAGTAAGAACGGGTATTTGTCTATTTCTTAATTATCTTATAAGTTTTCCAAATGGTTATATACCGTCCATTTATATTTATATATGGGAATAGGGATGTATGGACTGGCAGTAATTCTGTCAAAAGTTGGCCAGATCATCCTCAACCTCTTGATTCTTTTTTCAGTGGTAGTGCTCTGGTTAATTGTGGTTGAGGTTGTTCTCAAATGTTTGGTAATTCGGGGCCCTTTTTGAGAATTCTCGGCTTTTCTTTTATTTCATTTTTATTTTAATCTTTTTGATCATTTTACTTCGTTCTTTCTTCTTGCTTAGGACTTACGCACTTGAGAAACAAAATCAATTACGGCAAAAACTGTGGATTAAAGTCACATTTTAAACAGTTAATGGTCTTATGCTGTTGATTTTTCAGTTCAACTGCGTAAGTCCTATTGCTTTCCATTTTTGTTTCTTTTCCTACAACCGAAATCCTTATTGTAAAGCCCGCGTTATGGCAGGACTATGACAATGCAAAGGGAAATCCAAGTAATCTGCGGGAACGTAAATATCCCTAATCTTTCCGGCTTTCTAAAATCAATAAATTCGATCGCTTCCGAAAATGAGGTCATTATCCAGGGTTTGAACGCAGACCTGATCGCAGGAGAAAGGCATCTTCATTTTGCAGTGGGAAAAGCTCTTCGGGCAATTGCTGCAGGCAGGAACATAGCCAACGATCCAGGTATCGAGATTATGCGGTATGCGTCCGGAGAAAGGCAGATTGAAAGGAGTTTTTCGATAGGGCTGCGTAAAGGGGAAAACAATGTCGTATTCGTGCTGCTTGGAAAAATGGACAATCTGGTGCTGACTCTCTCTGCATTAAAAGAACTGATCATTGAAAAGCCCTGTTCTGAGCTGCTTGCTTATTCCGATTCCAAAAGACAGGGAATTCTTTCCGTGTTCGGTATCACGGATGCTGAAATTGAAGCTTCAGGTGAAGAGCACATTCCCGAACTTGTGATTGAGAGGGTGGCGCTGGCAGATTTTGCAAAGTAAGTCTCCTATTTTTTGAATGGGATTTAGATTTTGAGGAATTTAGATTTCGAGGGATTTTGATACGTGAGGAATTCCACGTTCATCGAATGTGACATCAAATTCTGTTATTTTTACTACTCCAAACCCTAAAAATTAATACACGGTTTGATTCGCTCTCATCCGTGTATAATTCTGTTGTTCTGCGCTAATCCTCACATCAATTCCTGAATTATTGAAACTGTCAACCGTTATCACAGAATCCCTCGTATCTTCATAAGTCATGTTTACAGTATCTCCTATGTTTGTAAGGGCTGCCTCTGGATATTGAGAAATTGGAATTTCAAAGATGATGTTTGAATTATTGAGATATATTAGCCTGTAATCAAGGTTATTTGCTGAAATAATACCTGAGATTCTATTCACAATTCCAGTAATATTCCCTATGGCACTTGAATTCGTGATAGCAAAGTTGTACCCGTTTTCATTCAGGTATCTTCTATACCCCTCAAAGGCAATTGCCTTAGTATTCCCAAGAGAAACATGTCCTGTTATAGCATCCACGATTCCTATTTCCTGGAATATTTCTCCATTCTCCGAAGACGCAGCTATTGAAACAACATAAGCTAACCTTCCTGAACAATCATAAGGTATAGGTGCGCAGCTATGATAATTTTTGAAATTCGACACTGTAACATTTACTGCATCCATAACAGCCTGTTCATTCCATCCATTCATCCTGTATAAATTGACAGTCCCATCTCTAGAACTTACTAATGCTATACTCGTTAGAGATTGATCCTTTGATGAGGAAGAAGTCATTCCAGCAAACCAATATGCTTGCCCATTGTTTCCATGTATTAACCACATATCTCCAGAACTAACAACGTTGACATCTTGCTCTGTAATTACTGAATTTAACCAACCGTGAATATATTTGCCATACCAGCTAAGATAATTCCTAGCAAGTTCTTCAGGCATTACTCTATCAACCCATTCAGGTGCGTTCCCAAGAGAATACTCTGTAATATCTCCATTTTCAGGATCAATAACTGCAACTCCCTTAACAACATCTCCACTATTAAGCACTGATGGAGTTGTTAAGCTTACTACCCAACGCGGCTGAAGTTTATCTGTAACTTCAAAATTAATGTCTTTTAATTCGACATTCTGGTAGCCATTTGAATAAAGATGTCTGATGATATAATCACCTAAAAACGAGGAGGTCATATACTTCATTTTATAGCCAGTGTGAAGTTTTGCAGGTGCAGAAGGATCTTCAGCATCTACCATTATGAAGCCGGGTGATGTTTTTGCACTCCACCACTTAAAAATATCTCTAAACTCTAAAGGAGCAACCCAGTACAACCGACCATTTATATTTTGGATCTTAAAATCATTCTGTTTTACTTCAAACTGGCTGCCTAAATTTTGCTCACTGCTCCCAATTACTTTATTTCCCAGGTAATAAGCCATAGATTGATCAACAATTCTCATATTCTGAGCATCGATAGGGGCAAAATTAGATCCTTGAGAAATGTTATTATAAACTTTTACTTGAGGGATATCATGTAATTGCTGGTTATACAAAATCGGAGTGGTCAGTAAGTATATAAAAACTCCGAGTACTGCTATTATCTTTAATGCCTGAATTCCAATTTCTATATTATCTGAATTACTCGATTTACCTATGAATATATAAAATGCCGAAATTATAAGTATTGGTATTGCTGCGACTATGTAGTACCCGCCCAATACGCCAACAAAAGCAGGAGTGAACAAATACAAGTACACATAAATTAGTACAGTTCCAACAATGGCAGTAATTCCATAATACTTGAGTGTTTTCTTTAAACTAAATTTTTTGTCCTCAAACCCCAAGAAAAATGAAGCTATGAGAGCTACAATAATTGATTCCACTAGCATACTTTTACCTCATTAAATACTACTATCAAAATATAAAAGGGTTTTATTTCCCCCAGAAATTAAAATTAACACTCATATTATCCCCTGTAAAAATATTCTAAGACTGCATCCCGAGTTTCTCATTAGCTTCTCTTTAGCAGGTTAACGTCTTTTTCACATTTTACTTCTCTTTCTCACTTTACTTTTTCTTTTATATCTTTCGTTTTCACTCTCTACTTTATCTAGCTCACATTAGCTCCTTCTCACACATTTTTTCTTGTTTACATTTTTCTTCAAACCAGTCCATGAGGGCAAAAGCCAGATTCCTGGAACTTTCAAAAAAGCTTTCATATACATATATTTCCTTTTCAGACTGGATGTATTTTCCTTGCACGAGCTCGTGCCCTGAATCCCTGATAAGGTTTCTTACCCACTGCCGGTCGGCTTCAGGATGGAACTGCAGGCCAATGACCTTTCCATTGTAGAGAAATCCCTGATTCGGGCAGGCTTCACTTTCAAAAAGCTTCACTGCGCCGGCTGGAATTTCAAAAGTGTCTCCGTGCCACATAAAACCGGTAAACTCAGGAAACATGCAGGACGGAAGCTTCGAATCCTTTAGCTCGCTCGGGCTTTGTTCGATTTTTCTTTCTATAGACCGTACAGTATGCCAGCCGATTTCCTTATACGGATTCTTCGTAACTTTTCCTCCAAGCACTTCGGAAATCATCTGAGCTCCAAAACAGCTTCCAAACACGGGTTTGCCGGCTTCTATTACTTTTCTTACAAATTCTTTTTCGGGTTTTAACCAGGAATATTCCTCTTCCTGATAAACGCTCATGGTGCCGCCCATTATCAGGAGCATATCGAATTCTTCAGGGGCAAGAAAAAAAGAGTTTTCGTAGAGCAGGGTTTTCGTAAGTTTATATTCTTTTTTGTCTATCCAGGTCCCTATATTTCCCAGGGTGTCGTTTTTCAGGTGTTGTAAACAGTGAATTCTCACGGGTGTTTCCCCTTAAAGTAGATTGAGCAGAAACTGCTTTTTTGAATCAAACTCTAGTTATGCTTCAGGCCAGGCTTAAATCAAGTTTTTTAGCAGTTGTTTGTTTTATGAGGCATTCTTAACTGAGCTTCAGGCAAGCTTTAGAGCCTGGACTTTTTGCCGTTTTAAGCCAGTTTTTTAGCCATTTTTTTATACTTCTTATCTGTATGCTTTATTTTGAAGCCTTCTTGAAGGCCCTCTATTTACAGGACTTTCTGTGATGAACGCTTCATAAATAAATATATGACTCCATTCAGCCAATACTGACTCCATTCGGCCAATAGATTCATTAATATACTATTGTGTTATGAGATCAATTTAATATAAAGAGTAAATTGCCGAAAGAATATTTCATTATCAGAAAGCAGATTATTCGCAAGCAGAAAATGGGAGTTGATTCTTATATCTCATCCAAAAACCGTAGAGGAAATGATTGATTGTTCAGGGCCTATAGAATGTGACTTATTGCCCAGACTTATTCATGTGACCGAAGCTGCAGCCATTGCCGCGGCGTATCAGATGGGGCGTGGGAACAAAAGTTTTGCCGATCAGGTAGCAGTTGCCGCCATGCGAAGGATGCTGAATAAACTTGACATGAAAGGCATAATCCAGATCGGGGAAGGAGAAAGGGATGAGGCTCCCATGCTTTATATTGGGGAGCACGTAGGAACAGGAAAAGGAGACCTTGAAGTCGATATTGCAGTCGACCCGCTTGAGGGAACAAACCTTACCGCAGACGGCGGGCCTGGCTCGGTTGCAGTTATGGCAATGGCTGAAAGGGGCGGAATTTTCCACGGCCCTGATATCTATATGGACAAGATTGTTGTCGGGCCAGATGTAGTGCGCTACGAAGAGGAACACCCTGATGAAAAGATTGACCTGGATGCCCCAGTTAGGTACAATCTTGAGATAGTCGCAAAGGCTCTCGATAGAAGTGTTGACGAGCTTGTAGTCGTTGTGCTTGACCGGCCAAGGCATGCCCAGAAAATAACCGAAATTCGGGAAGCAGGCGCCCGCGTAAAGCTAATCAGTGACGGAGACCTTATGCCCGGAGTTTCAACTGCAATCCGCGGGTCGGGCGTTCATATGGTAGTGGGATCAGGTGGTTCGGGTGAAGCAGTACTCACAGCGGCTGCAATCAAAATCCTCGGCGGAAAAATCCTTGCAAGGCTTGTGCTTCCCACGGTTGCAAACGGAAAGGGCCAGGAAAAAATCGACAAAGAAATTGAAGAAAAAATGCCAAGGCTCGAAAAAATGGGAATCACCCTTCAAAACATCAATGATGTCCTTGATACCAACAAGCTTGTGCCAGGGAACGACGTGATATTTTCAGCATCAGCTGTAACTCCCGGCCATTTTCTGCGAGAAGTCAACCTGTTCGGCGGTGGGGATGCCAGGGTACACACAATTTCGATGGGCGCATCCGGATCTGTCAGGTTTACGGACAGTATTTATATAAAGGATAAGCGTGAGACTCCTCTCTACCTGTAAATCCTTTTATTCTCTTTTTTCATCTTTTTTAAAACACGGACTTTGCGAAGATACAGAACTTGCTTACAGAATTATCAAATACAGAACTTGCTTACAGAATTATCAAATACAGAACTTGCTTACAGAATTATCAAACACAGAACTAAAGAATAATACAAAACTAAGGAATACATAATTCAAAATTTCAAAATTCAAAATTACGAAATTAAAAAACATAGGATTTAGAGTTAAATCATGAAAGTCTATCTTGAAAGTTTTGGCTGTTCGGCGAGCCAGGCATCAGCTGAGATAATGAAGGCAAGCGTCGAAAGACTGGGGCATGAACTGCTGGGCCCTGAGTTTGCCGATCAGGTAGAGGTCTATATTTGCAATTCCTGTACGGTAAAATACACTACAGAACAGAAGATCCTGTATAAAATCCGCAGCATGGGCGAGAAGAATGTGGAAGTTATCGTTTCCGGCTGTATGCCTGAAGTCCAGCTTGAGGACATCCTGCATGCAAATCCCGAAGCTCATATCCTGGGGGTAAATGCGATTTCCCGGCTTGGAGAGCTTCTTTCCTCAATCGAGCAGAGAAAAAAGAAAGGTTTGCCCGGAGGAGAACATCTGGAATTCCGGGCTTCCGAACCTGTTGGCTTTCTCAATGTCCCGCGTGAGCGTTCTAACCCTAATATTCATATCTGCCAGATCTCGCAGGGCTGCAATTTTGCCTGTTCCTACTGCATTGTAAAATATGCAAGAGGCAAGCTGCACTCTTTTCCACCAGATGAGATCGTCGAAGATATCCGTTCAGCTGTTGCCGAGGGCTGCAGGGAAATCTGGCTTACTTCTCAGGACGACAGCCAGTACGGAATGGATACGGGTGTCAGACTTCCGGAACTCCTGCGCATGATCTCGGAAATTCCAGGCGACTTCAAAGTAAGGGTCGGAATGATGAATCCTTTCTCTGTCCTCCCCATCCTCGATGACCTGGTAGAAGCTTTTGATTCCGACAAGGTATTTAAACTCCTTCACCTCCCGATCCAGTCTGCTTCCCATTCGGTCCTGAAGAGAATGAACCGCCTGCACAAAATGGACGTAGTGGACACGATAATTACGAAATTCCGTGCTCGTTTCGAAGATTTATCCCTCTTCACCGACATAATTGTAGGCTTCTGCGATGAAACCGATGATGAGTTCAAAGAAACTGTCGAATGGGTACAGAAATACCGCCCTGAAAAGGTCAATATTTCAAGATATTCTCCCCGCCCGCACACGAAAGCCTTTTCCTTCCGAAACCTAGACTCAAGAGTTTTAGTTCAGCGTTCTCATGAATTGCATAAGGTCTGTGAACAAATTAAGCTCGGGTCCAAGCAGGCGATGATCGGCTGGAAAGGCCGGGCCTTTGTCTCGAAATATACGGAAATCGGGGATGTCCTCACCCGCACGGATGCTTACCGTCCGGTTGTTATAGGCGGCTCGAATCTAAAGCCCGGCCAGTATGCAAATGTTGAAATCATTGCTGCAAAACCTGGATATTTCCTTGGAAAATTGGCTGAAGATCGATAAGTTTCTGAAACATAAGGAATTCAATAAGGAATGCCAGGTACAGGTGGTGTATTTCTGTTGTATCCTGAGATGATTCCGTAGACTCAAAACCATTTGGAAGTCCAATTCAAAATACAATAGCAGTCGACGTAAAAGGTTAACTATTTGGTGAATTCCAATTCCATTTTTGTATTGTGGAATGATTACGTAAAATGGAACAAATTCGAAGTTGAAGTGTAATGACAGGTCACCTGTATACGATATATACCTATAATAACATAAATTAAAAAAGTGAACTAATTTTGGGATAAAACAGCCTAATTAAACTCAGTTTTTAATTAAACTCAATTTCTAATTGAATCTAAGTCCTTATAACGAAACTTCTGATTGTTTAATTCCTGACCTCGGGATTTTTTTTGAAAATTCGAATATTTTGGTTTTCCCGTGGATCTATTTTTGACCTGCTTTTTATTCAACGTAAGGTAAATGTAACAATTCTCTACGTCTATAGAAACGTATAAATACTTCTACTCATATGAGTGAAAATAGGATTCCAAGCCTTTTGAGTATAAATGGTCACAAAGGAAACAGGTGGAGTAAAAGGAATGAACATTTGCGTAACAGCTAGTGGTGAGGGTCTAGACTCCGAAGTGGACCCCAGATTTGGGAGATGCAGCTACTTTGTAATTTATGATCCTGAGATCAGAAATGTGAAATCTATATCAAATGCAGCTGCGTTTACCTCTGGTGGTACCGGTATAAAGGCAGCGGAAATTGTTGCAAACGCAGGAATCGATGTCCTCTTAACAGGAACTATGGGACCCAATGCTTTTTCCATTTTCTCAGAGCTTGGTATCGATGTTCAAGTCGGAATAAAGGGTACAGTGCGGGAGGCTATCAGGCAGTATGAAGCTGGAGAACTTCAGTCAATCCGCAGTCCCAATACCACTCCTGGTTCTGGCATGAGAAAGGGAATGAAAGGAGGTGGTATGGGAAAGGGAATAGGTAGGGGCAAGTAATCCTTAGTCTTGATAAAATTAGTAAAACGTAATTTCTGAGAAAGACACATTCCTCCATGTGCGAAAAACGTCATTATTCTCCTTTGTTTGCGAAAAACGTCATTACTCCCCTTAATTTGCGAAAAACGTCATTATTCCCCTTAATTTACGAAAAACGTTGTTATTCCCCTTAATTTGCGAAAAACGTCATTATTCCCCTTAATCTCTAAAAACTTCTATAATTGTGTAATCTCAAGAATATAAGTCAATTCAATCAAAAAAACATTACTAATTGATAAAACGATAGAAAGTGAAGGTGATTATATGAAAGTAAGTATTCCTACAAAAGATGAAAATGGTCTGGAAGGTGTTGTTGAACCGCACTTCGGAAAAGCTCCGACCTACACCATAATAGACACAGAGACCAACCAGGTAACTGTAATTCCTAACACCAGTGAGCACATGGGAGGCCTAGGACTGCCTCCAGAGTATCTTCATGAAAATGGAGTGGATATAATGCTCTGTGGTGGGCTCGGGTTCAAAGCTGTCAACATGTTCGAATCCTATGGAATCAAGGTTTTTGTAGGGGCTGGCGGCACTGTAAGGGATACGTTTGAGGCCTGGAAAGCAGGAAAGCTCCAGAACGCGACTGCTGAGAATTCCTGCTCCGAACATGGACACGACGATCATCACCAATGCTGAAATCACGAACAGTACTGCCGAGAGAATAGTACTGCCAGAGAGAATAGTACTGCCAGAGAGTGTCAGGAAGGTTTTAATTTTCTAAAAATTCAATTTTCTAAGTTGTGATCTGAATCAATGACTCATTTAAAACGGATCTTCAAATGAATGCGCGAGAAAACTTGGAACTAGGGGTTAAAACATCAAGGAACGCAACCCTGGCGCTTGCATTCCTTGCTTTCCTTAAAGGAGCTGTGGGTATTTATTCCGGAAGCACAGTCTTGTTTGCGGATGCTGTCCACACCGGTCTGGATATTTTTGCCTCTCTAGCAGTCTGGATTGGGCTCAAGATAAGCCTTAAAAGCAGTAAGCATTTTCCTTATGGGTACTACAAAGCAGAGAATATCATAGCTCTCTTTGTTTCTCTATTAATCCTACTTTCCGGCGTTGAACTGTTAAAGGAAGGCTTTACAGGCGCAAATACCACTTCTCAGATTGAGTTTCAGGGGCTTGCTCTTGTAACAGCTGCTTTTTCAGTACTTGCAATCTATGGCCTTTCTATATACAAACGAAATGTAGGGACAAAGATCAATTCTCAGTCCTTGATAGCTGACGCGGTGCATTCTTATACGGACGTCTTTTCTTCGATGATAGTGGTTGTGGCTGTCCTTGGCTCTATGCTGGGGGTCTCGAAACTTGACAGTTTAGGTACTATTGTAATTTCTCTTTTGATCTTCAAAATGGGAATCGAAAGTGCCAGGGATGCAGTGCTCACCCTGATGGATGCCTGGCTTGATGAGGATGAAAGTGAGAGAATTAAAAAAGATATACGCAATATCCCGGGCTTGATAGAGCTTGAAGACCTGAAACTCCGAAAATCCGGACTTGTGGTTTTCGGGGAAGCTACGGTTGAAGTTGAGGGTGAAACCGACTTGAAAAGGGTAGAGCTGCTTTCTGAGGAAATCAAAACGGCTGTTAAAAAAGAAGTGGAAAACCTGGAGCATATTGTTGTTAATGTAAAGCCTGTACAAAGGAAGAATTTTAGGCTAGCTCTTCCCGTTTTTGATAAGAATGGGTTTCAAGCAAAGCTGTCAGAACACCTTGGGAAAGCTCCTTATTTTCTCTTTGTAGAGATCGAAGAGAGCAAGGTTGGAGATTATCAAATTATCGAAAACCGATTTTTTAATTCTGAGAAAAAAGGAGGCATGAAAGCCGTGGACCTAATCATTCAGGAAAAAGCAAACGTCCTTGCGGTAAGAAATGTTGGTGAGGGTCCATATTATATGCTCCGAGATAATTTCATAAAAATTCTGCAAATTCCCGACGGGGTAAATACTGCTAGAGAAGTCCTCGACAGGTTCCAGAACCTCGAAGAAATCACAGTTCCTGCGAAATAACATGGAGATCGGATATGAAAATTGCAATTGCAAGTGGAAAAGGAGGGACCGGGAAGACCACGGTTTCTTTAAACCTTGCCCTTTCTCTTTCAGATGTACAGCTTTTTGACTGCGATGTAGAAGAACCTAACTGTAATCTTTTCCTCGGCTTTGACCTTGAAAAAGTAGAAGATGTAGTTTGTCCGGTACCTGTAATCGATCAGGAAAAATGCAATATCTGCAGGCAGTGTTCGGGCTTTTGCCGTTATAACGCCCTGGCAGTCCTTCCTACAAGAGTTTTGTTTTTTCCGTCTCTCTGCCATGGATGCGGTGGATGTGCTGCCCTCTGCCCGGAAAAAGCAATCCAGGAATCTCAGAGGTCCCTTGGAGTAATCGAAAAAGCAAAAGGAAGAAGTTCACCTGAGTTTTACAGGGGGCTTTTAAATATCGGGGAAACGATGACATCAGCTGTTATCAAAACGCTCAAGAAACATATCGATGACCGGAAAACTGCAATTCTCGATGCCCCGCCTGGAACTTCCTGTCCTGTTATTGCCTCTATTGGTGGCGTAGATTACTGTGTGCTTGTGACTGAATCAACTCCTTTTGGTTTCCATGACCTCAGGCTTGCCATAGGCGTTGTAAGGGCGCTTAAAATTCCCTTTGGGGTTATCATTAACCGCTGGGGGTTAGGGGACTCAAGGGTTGAAGAATACTGCAAAGCAGAAGGAATTCCGGTCCTTCTTAAGATACCAAACGATCTCAAAATTGCAGAACTCTATTCTCGCGGCATTCCCTTTGTTCAAGAAATGCCGGAATGGAAAGAGAAGTTTCTCGGTATGTTTGAAGCAATAAAACTCCAGCTTGCAGGTGTAGAGGAAGCGAGAATATGAAGCAGCTTACTGTAATCAGCGGAAAAGGTGGGACTGGAAAAACAACACTTACGGCAGCTTTTGCCTCGCTTGCGAAAAATGCTGTTATTGCCGATTGCGATGTGGATGCAGCTGATATGCATCTTATCCTGAAACCCGAAATTCTGGGAAAAGAAGACTATTACAGCCTTGAAATTGCCAGGATTGACCCGGAACTCTGTATCGAATGCGGAAAATGCAGAGAATTTTGCAGGTATGGGGCGGTAAATGAAAATTTTGAAGTTGACCCTTACGGATGCGAGGGATGTGCTGTCTGCACCATTGTTTGTCCCAACGGAGCAGTTTCCATGGGAAAAAGGGTTTCAGGCCAGTCTTTTTCTTCCGAAACCCGTTTTGGGCCTATGGCTCATGCAAGGCTCGGCATCGGAGAAGAGACGAGCGGAAAACTTGTAAGCGCTGTTCGAAGCAACGCGAAAAAGCTTGCAGAACAATATCATAAAGATTTAATCCTAGTTGACGGACCTCCTGGAACAGGCTGTTCAGCAATTGCAGCTATTACAGGTACGGACCTGGTTCTGGTGGTAAGCGAACCAACCGTTTCCGGAATTCATGACCTTAAAAGAGTTCTTGAGCTTACTGTACACTTCATGATCCCGACTGCTGTCTGCATAAACAAGTATGACATAAATGAAGAGAATGCTCAGCTGATTGAAAATTTCTGTGCCGAGCTGGAAATTCCGGTAATAGGCAGGCTTCCTTATAATGACATTGTAACGAAGGCAATGCTTCAGGAACAGACCTTGATAGAGTATATTAAAAGCAGTGAGTATTTAAAAGAAAGTGAGTTTGCGGATCAGGTCTGCCAAATCTGGGCCAGAGTAGAAAATATACTGATGGGTATACAGGATAAACAGAAAGGAATTAAAACCCTCAAAATGAAGAGTTTATAATTTTTATAATTTTTATGATCTTCGTAAATTTTAAAAAGCTGTAGCAAATCCTGGCTATTTTATGGAAGAAACTTGTTAAATAAAAGTATACATTTTTTACTTTTTCAACTGAGCTTTGCTTTTTCAGTTGAACTGTTTCTAATCCTTCTTTTTACTACTTTAACTTTAGAACCTCAGTACTCTTTTTTATAAACTATATATTTATATAATATTCTATTTATATTAACTCAAAGGTCAATAATCTCAAACCTTAGTTTTGATAACCACAGACTTTTACCTGTACTTTTTTAATCGAAGTCGATTTCTAATTACGAGGGGGTTTAGTGCTGAAAGATATTGCTGTTGGAACCTGTGTACACCTGTTATCCCGGATAGATAACGAAGCTCTTGACGAGTTCTGGAAAGAAACCTCTGCTGGAAGATCTCCAATAGTTGATTCTCAGGGAAATCTGGGTTATTCCCTGTTGAGCGAGGACGGTATACTATTTATTAGAAATGATTTTGCGGCTGCGAATTATGAGCAGTTTGAACTGGTTTTTGGGGACCTTTTCCTTCCAGACACGGTTCAGGAACTCCTTCTTAAAGATAAAGTGCTGCTTCTTATGGTGTGCAGGAAAGGCACGCAGGACTTTTTACTCTCCGAACTTCGTACTGATGTCAAGTTCATGCTTGACCTGCCGCGTGGGGAATACTTCTTTTTTGTATTTCTTCTGGACATGGGAGTAGAGTCCCTTTTAAGCTCCACAGTCCATGCCATAGGTTTTCCATCCAGGATGCATTTGAACAGCCCAGAACTTGAGACCTTTTATCTCAAACATCCTGTCGACATCTGGGAATTCGTAGATCCCTCTCCTGTAGACATTAAACGCGGAGGGCCTTTCTATATCAATATGATTATGGTAAACATCGAACAGATTCCGGGATGTTCCCTGCTTTTTTCTGAACTTCTGCAGGAAGATGAATCCACACCTCCTCTTTGAAATCTACTCTCTTAAATGAGCTCTGCATCTAAAGCTCTATTTTCTCTCTACTTCAGGTGCAGATTAAGTATTTTAGGTGCAAGTGTAAAATTAGTATAGTTTTTCAGACTCCAAAAGTTCAAAAAGAGTAAAATTAAGATGAAAATATATAAAATAGTAAAATTAAAACAAAAATATATTATAAATGATATCCGATAAGAAACTCAATTTTTCATAGTCATTATTTGCTGAACTGCAAGGATATCAAATAATGTAATTACTCCAGCCACGAAGAAGATTATTGAAGGTACTGTGCTATAAATAATCGAACCTCCTGTAGCTAATGAATATAAAAAATAAAGCGCGTATAATGGACTTATAATTAAAATAACCCATGTAATGTATGTGAACGCATCCTTACTCATATCTTCGCTATTGATATCTGTTTTTTTATTTGGTTTCATATTTCCGCTGTTGGTATCTGTTTTTTTATTTGTTTTCATCTTTTCGCTATTGGCATCTGGTTTTTTATTTGGTTTCGTATTTTCACTATTGGTATCTGGTTTTTTATTTGGTTTCATATTTTCATGCTCCAAGTGTTATTCATCACACGTTCTCTTAATATTAATTAATAATGTATAACATATATAATAATTTGAGCCTGGGGTGGTTTTTCAAGAAAAGTTCCAGATAAGAGAGTTTAGATACAAAGTTTCTTGAATGAAAAAATAGTTATAATTGCGGTTTCCAGTAATTCACAATGCAGTTCTTTACCAGATATGAAGAAATAGAACCTTACATCACGAAAGACAGTTCAATTATCCGCGAACTTATGCACCCATCGGTCCACGGCAACTCAAACCAGAGCCTTGCCGAAGCTACCGTGCTAGCAAACGGAAAAACCCTTCTTCACAAACACCGCCTGACTGAAGAAATCTATCACATTACAGATGGCAGCGGGATAATGACTCTTGGATCTGAAGAATTCGAGGTCAAAAAAGGAGATACCGTTTGTATTTCTCCCGGCACTCCGCACAGGATTCAAAACACAGGGAATACGCTGCTGAAAATTCTCTGCTCCTGTGCGCCGGCTTATTCGCATGAGGATACGGAATTGGTGGAATGAGTTCAGGAATCAAAAGAGATCATTTTTTTGAGTGGAGAGTTCTCTCATATTCAGCAATTTGCTCCGATATGTTTGTATACTGAATACTTATCTCGCTGTACTCCTCATCACTGAGCCTGTCTGTTTTCCTTTTTTCGCTTAGCCTATTCTGCTTTGCCTTATAAGCTGCCAGGCAATTTCTTCCTGCATCTTCTCTTGTGAAGTATTTGTCTTCGACTTTCTCTATTTCAATCGAACTCAGTTGCTTCCCACTACCGGTTGTGAAATATCTTACATAAGGTTTGAATCCTGAATCCTTAAAAAGCATTTCAAAATCTTTTTTGTCATCTCACAGAACGAAACTCCTTTCTTTTTCTACCAGTTCCTTTTGATCAAGAATGAATATCTTCCGCCATCTTGGACTTTGCTGGAAAGTGAATACATAATGTCTGGAAGGTAAACAAGTTCAATTTCGGGTTGTGGTACAAAAAATCTAGCTTTGTTACAAAATCAGTGTAAACCTTCACAATTAGGAAAGTTAGTCACTCTCATCGCCGGGAAAAAGGTACACAAAGGTAAAAATCATAGTATCAAACTGCAGAAATATTATTTTTGCAGCACAACCTTATGCGTGGCCTTAAGATCCTCTTTGTCTTGGCTGGGCTTCTCGAATTATTTTATTAGAGAAGCAATAGCACCATATTTAATTTGGCAAATTAGGTACAATAATCTTTAAAAATTGGATCATTTTTGAGGTTCTATTTTGAGGTTCTATTTAAGAAAGGAGTCCTAGGTTATCAAACTCTGTACTGATGATCCGCAGACCCTCCTCGCAATCCTCTGGAATTTTGCCACCTGCGATTACCAGCTTGCCAGAACTGAATATAAGCACTACTAGTTTGGGAGCCTCGATCCTGTAAACAAGCCCGGGAAATACTTCTGGCTCGTACTCAACGTTCTCCATGCCAAGGGCCATAACAATGGTGTTCAGGTTTAGGTTCGTTTTCAAATCAGCGGTGGCTACAATGTTCTGAACATGAACTTCAGGGTCTAGATCTATTTTATCGAAGCCGATGTCCTTTAGTGTGTTAGCCAGAGTGATTATGGCCGTATGAGCGTTCTCGACGCTCTTGGATCCGGTGCATACCACTTTTCCGGAAGTGAAAATTAGAAAAGCAGCTTTGGGATTCTGAATTCTGTATACGAGGCCGGGGAACTTCGCTTTGTTATATTCTGCGCCTTCCAACCCAGACTCCATTATTTTTTCCAGGTCGAAATCTTCCGCCAACGTGGTGGATGCCACTACGTTCTGTATAGTTATTATAGACTCCATAAAACACATATCTTAAATGTTCTTAGATAGATGTAATTATCGGTTAAGACACAAAATGAGGTTCCATTACAAAAAAAATTATTAAATCTATACTATGAAATAAATATAAATTCATTGGTCATCGGTTAAGGAATTTTCTTGCCTGGAAGCTATCGATTTTGCACTTTAATCCTGATTAAACTTTTGCCTATTTAGATGGAATCGATACCTTGTTCCAGTCCACAATATATTAAAATTTATAACAACTGTTGTGGAAATGGAGGCAATTTATCACGATTCCTCACTTAACCGAAGACGCATAACAGAGCCTTGCCGAAGCTACCGTGCTAGCAAACGGAAAAACCCTTCTTCACAAACACCGCCTGACCGAAGAAATCTATCACATTACAGACGGCAGCGGGATAATGACTCTTGGCTCTGAAGAGTTCGAGGTCAAAAAAGGGGATACCGTTTGTATTTCGCCCGACACTCCTCACAGCGAGGGCAGCGGGATAATGACTCTTGGCCCTGAGAAATTCGAGGTCAAAAAAGGAGATACTGTTTGTATTTCTCCCTGCACTCTGCACAGAATTCAAAACACAGGAAATATGCCACTGATAATTCTCTGCTGCTGTGCGCCGGCTTATTCTCATGAGGATACGGAATTGATGGAATGAGTGAATAAAGTTGCAAAATCAGGTTTTTAGGAATTTTTCATCTTTGAATAAAATTACTTTTGATCTCTCTTCTTTTTCGATTTCATAGAGGATTTCAAATGCGGTATTAGCTGAAAATTCATGATCTGATTCTAGTAAATATTCTAGTTGCTTTTTGCTTTTGACAGTACAGATTTTTCCAAGTGCTTCTGCCGCGCTCTGCCGCACATATTTATTTTCATCTTTGAGTGCGTTGATTAATGGCTTCACAGCTGTCTCAGATTTTATATTTCCAAGTGCCTCTATCGCTCTCAGCCGCACATATTCATCTTCACCTTCATCTTTGAGTGCGTTGATTAATGGCTTCACAGCTGCATCAGATTTTATATTTCCAAGTGCTTCTGCCGCTTTCCGCCGCACATCTAAGTCTTTATCTTTGAGTGCGTTGATTAATGGCTTCACAGCTGCATCAGATTTTATATTTTCAAGTGCCTCTGCCGCTTTCCGCCGCACATATTTATTTTCATCTTTGAGTGCGTTGATTAATGGCTGCACAACTGCATCAGATTTTATATTTCCAAGTGCTTCTGCCGCTTTCCACCGCACATAATAATCTTCATCTTTGAGTGCGTTTATTAGCGGCTGCACAGCTGCATCGGATTTTATATTTCCAAGTGCCTCTATCGCACTCAACCGCAAATATAACACATATAAGTCTTTATCTTCATCTTTGAGTGCGTTTATTAGCGGTTGCACAGCTGTCTCAGATTTTATATTTCCAAGTGCTTCTGCCGCGCTCCACCGCACAACTGAATTTTCATCTTTCAGCGCGTTGATTAATAGCTGCACAGCTGCATCAGATTTTATATTTCCAAGTGCTTCTGCCGCTTTCCACCGCACAACTGAATTTTCATCTTTCAGCGCGTTGATTAATAGCTGCACAGCTGCATCAGATTTTATATTTCCAAGTGCTTCTGCCGCGCTCCTTCGCACATTTTCATCTTCATCTTTGAGTGCGTTGATTAATGGCTGCACAACTGCATCAGATTTTATATTTCCAAGTGCTTCTGCCGCTTTCCACCGCACATAATAATCTTCATCTTTCAGTGTGTTTATTAGCGGCTGCACAGCTGTATCAGATTTTATATTTCCAAGTGCTTCTGCCGCACTCTCCCGCACATCTTCATCTTCATCTTTCAGTGCATTTATTAGCGGCTGCACAGCTGTGTCAGATTTTATATTTCCAAGTGCCTCTGCCGCTCGCCATCGCACCTCAGACTCTTCATCTTTTAGTACGTTTATTAGCGGCTGCACAGCTGTCTCAGATTTTATATTTTGAAGTGCCTCTGTCGCTCGCCATCGCACCTCTGATTCTTCATCTTTTAGTGCGTTTATTAGCGGTTGCACTGCTTTATCAGACTTAATCTCTCCAAGTGCTTTTACTGCACTCCACCGCACACTTGGATCTTCATCTTTTAGTGCGTTTATTAGCAGCTGCACTGCTTTATCAGATTTTATATTTCGAAGTGTCTCTGCCGCACTCCACCGTACATCTTCATCTTCATCTTTCAGTGCGTTGATTAATGACTGCACAGCTGTCTCAGATTTTATATTTCCAAGTGCCTCTATCGCTCTCAACCGCACATCTTCATTTTCATCTTCATCTTTGAGTGCGTTTATTAGCGGCTGCACAGCTGTCTCAGATTTTATATTTCCAAGTGCTTCTACCGCGCTCCACCGCACATATTCATATTCACCTTCATCTTTAAGGGCTTCAATAATTATACTGATTCCAACAATTCCAATTCTTCCAAGGCTTTCAATAGAATTTATTTTTTCCAGCTCATATTTAGAATCCATTTTCTCTGCAAGTAAAGCACACAGTTTTTCCTTTGTGTTATCACTTGCTTTATTTACACACTTTGAAGCTAGGAAAAGCTCGCCTTTTGAAAGCATTAAATCGATAAATTCATCAATCGAATCCGAATCCAGCATTTCAGAAGTGAATATCACAACTTCTTCCCATTTCGGATGACTAAAAGCCTCTGATACGTCATATTCACTTTCAAAAAGCTCCTTCAACTTTAGGGCTGCAAAATATTCCTGAAAAGATTGATGGATTCCGTATCCAATTTCCGAACCATTTTCTACAAGAAGGCCAAGTTTGAAGCATTTTTCTAGTGTGTCATCATCTTTGACTATTTTTTTGGCTTTATAGTATTTGTACGACACTTCATTCCTGCACTGAAGTTCAAAATACAGATTCGTAAGAGCAGTTTCAATCTGTGATCTCTCAGCAAAACGAATTTTTCCCCATTTCTTTTCATAGTGTTTAAAGAGGCCGGAAATGAAGGCTTCATACATTTCCGAACGATTTGAAGGAAACAATTCTTCGATGTTATTTTTTCTTTCCTTCACAACTTCAATTGAAAGATAGAGCATCATGGGAGTTGTGAGTATTGACTTTAGCTGCTCATCATTGAGGATTTTATTTTTTAGTATATTACCCAATTTTCTGTCCGGGACATACTTGTCTATAAATTCCTGAATTTTTTCATCAGTGAGTTTTTCTAACTCCGAAACTTTAAAATCACGTTCTATATTCTCAAAATTCTCAAAAAAACCGGGTCTTGAAGAAATAACAAATTTACAATTGCTATATGTGGAGATAAAATTAGAAATTTGGTCATAGGGACGGAAATCATTCTTAGATGAAAGCAAGTCCATACCGTCAATAAGAATAATGGCTTTTCCTTTGAGTATTGTTTTTAGGATGTCCTCTGAAATTCCTTTCCGATTTGCTTTTATCTTGACATAATCGTAAAAAGAACCCTCTATGTAAGTGTTTAATTCCACGTATAGGGGAATATTCCCTTCTTTTTTCTCAAGGTAATCTGTTGCATAGATGAAATTTAGCCATTTGAGAGTTATTGTTTTTCCTGAGCCTGATTCTCCAGAAATGATAAGCTTTTCTTCTTTTTCAACAAGTTCAAGAACCTCAAATTCTTTTGGTCTATCGCTTTCTTTATCGTGAAATTTGAGAGTTACTGGCAAAACTTCTTTGGCTGATAGTTCTGTATATACTTCACTGATTCCGTTTTTTCATCTTCATCTATTATTTTATTTAGGTATTTTTCTAATGATTTTTCAAAGTCTATGCCGGGCTCTTTTTTATCTTGATTTTCTCTATCGCCATTGATTACTTCATGCATTTCCTGAACTTTATGAGATATTTCTTTGACGCCTTGGGATAGCTCTTTAACTCCTTGATTTATCTCTTGGGTTGTTTTGTCTGTTTTCTTTACAAAGTTGAGTATAAGATAATCTCTAAGTTCAGGTTCTTTTTCTATTTCGGCGTCTATTATCTCAAAAAAGGAATTTAAAATTAAATCTGCGTCTTCGCGGGAGAAGTCTTCATCACTGAATAAGTCAAAAAACTCGTGGATTAAGATGTTTGAGCAATCAAGCTTATCTGGATTTTTCAGGTATTTTTCGATTGCTCTTTCCACATTTTCCTGATGAAAAAACGTATCAATTTGTATTCCAGTCAATTTATAATTCTTATTCGAGAACTCTTCAATTGCTTTATCATATACTTTTGAAGAAGCATCGGAAATATATTCAGGGATATTCTTGAAAGACTCATATAATAGGTTAGTAAATAAGCCTAAAGCTAATTCTGAAATAACCATCGTATCCCCGTTGATATGAAAATTTCTTCTTTACTTCTCAATCAACTCCCTTAGGAAACCATCTAAATTAATTCTTTCTATTTGATTTATGCATGTTATTCAAAGAATATCATGTTCGTTTTTTGTAGTCTATTAGAGCAGAAATAAATATTTTTGTAAGTTCTTACTTCGAATAAGAGATCAAACTCCATGGATTACACCGTACAATATTTCATACACTGCAAAAGAAGCGCCACTATATTTATATAAGAGACGCAACGTTTCCTATCTAAATAAGAAACGTATAGTTTCTTATTTGCATTATGATCGGTGTATTTACATGGCAAAAAATAAGCTTCAAAATGAAAAACTTGAACCAATGTTACTCAAGACAGCTATTGTCCTAATTATTGGTTCTCTGGCACCACTATTGGATTCAACAATGGTCAATGTGGCTATAAAGACGATTGGAGAAGACCTTAATAGCACAATTTCTGTCATTCAGTGGACAATCACGGGATACGTGCTAGCAATGGGAATATCAGTACCAATTTCAGGATGGGCTACCAATCGTTTTGGCAGTAAACAAGTGTATATGAGTTCACTTTTGATTTTTTTATTTGGTTCGGTGCTCTCGTCTCTTTCCTGGAATATAGAAAGTTTAATCGGTTTTAGACTTCTGCAAGGTATTGGTGCAGGTTTACTGATGCCAACTTTGCAAACAATGCTTGTTCAGGCTGCTGATGGCCAGAATTTAGGACGTATGATGTCATTTGTCAGCATACCTGCATTGTTGGGACCGATTCTTGGCCCAGTACTGGGTGGAATTATTGTAAATAGTTTAAGCTGGCGTTGGATTTTTTATGTAAATATTCCAGTCACCATTATAGCTTTATTTCTGGCTTGGTGGGGATTACCAACTGAGAAGCCTTACAACAGTAAGCAATCTCTTGATATCATCGGCATTTTTCTGTTGTCTCCAGCTTTTGCTATACTTATTTATGCCATTTCTCAGGTAAGCTCTCATGGCAGCTTTAATTGTAATGAGGTAGTTGTTCCATTGGTTATTGGCTTGCTTCTTATGGCCGCATATATTGTCTATGCTTCACACACGAAAACGTCTCCAGTACTTGATGTGCGTCTATTTAAATCGCGTAATTTTTCCGCTTCAACTGCTTCACTCTTTCTGTCAGGCATCATCATGAATGGAGCTATGCTTCTTCTACCACTATACTATCAGCAAGTACGTGGCGAAAGCGTTCTATTTGCCGGCCTTTTATTAATTCCCCAGGGAGCTGGCATGTTATTGACCAGAAGCTGGATTGGAAGGCTAGTCGACCGTATAGGCTCTCGTATAATAGTTGTCATAAGCCTTATTGTTACAGCTATCGGTACGTTACCATTTGCCTTTGCTACTTTGAATACAAATCAAATTTTATTGATAGCGGCACTGTTTCTAAGAGGAGCAGGTCTGGGAGGTTTGTTAATTCCAATAATGGCTTCCGCATATATTGGATTAAATAGAGATCAAATTCCTCATGCCAGTGTAGCAACGAGGATCTTACTGACAATTGGGGGAGCTTTTGGATCGGCTATTCTTGCAACAATCGTCGAGAACCAACTTTCTTATAGCTCAGTATCCGGTACTCAAACTGTTGTAAGTGCATACAACGTTGCCTTTTGGTTGTTGATTGTTTTTACAATAATTACAATTATTCCCGCACTATTACTGTCAAAAAGTAAAAATGAGCCAGTTACAAGGCCGGATTCAGCGGTGCAGATAAACGTTCAAAAAGATTCAATTAGATGATGGAAATAATTGTCACAAGGCTCATGAACAAATCCCTTTATTATTTTTTGTCAACATGGTTAAAAATATAAGCAACATTGTTCCATCTTACAGTCTTCGATTGTGATACAACAATATATTTGGTTTATGGGATTAATGGTGACGATTTAATATGCGACATAATAAAGTCGAGGTATAAGTCCATATGAAATAACAGATCTAGGGAATACAACAATTTTATAATCCTTTATAACAAATATGTCGATAAGCATGGATAATAACTACAATGAAAATCCTTCAAAATCTCATCAATCTGAAAGTGATAAAAATATCCATGAAGGTACACGACGCCGTGGAAAAATACTTGAAGATGCCATACTTGAAGCCGCATGGAAAGAACTTTGTGATGTAGGTTACAACCGTCTTACAATGGAAGGAGTAGCTGCACGAGCAAAAACTAATAAAGCAGTTGTTTATCGTCGTTGGGCTAATAAACCAACACTAATTTTGTCAGTTTTACATAAATTTGTACCTCCACTTTTACCAAAAGAAGTACCAGATACCGGCAATCTGCGTAATGATGTATTTTCCTTCCTGCATGGAATAGCAAAACCTCTGCAAACTATTGGTGCTGAAACCATACATGGACTCATGATCGAAGATATTGTTAAAGATAGAGTATCTTCAATTCCACAAATAATACACCCAAAAGAAGATAAATTAATAATAGCAATGATAACAATTCTGAAAAACGCTGAGATGCGAGGAGAAATCAAGCTTGAAAAAATCAGTCCTCGAATTATCTCACTGCCTGTAGATTTACTACGATATGAACTGCTTACTACTCATGAGCCTGTATCCGATAAAATCATCGATGAGATCGTTGATGATATCTTTATTCCACTTATTTATTACCACCAACCATAAAATATATTTTGAGAGTGTATCTAAAAAATGTTGTGACTGCTGCTTTATAGGCAATGTCCTGAATTTTCTATAAATTGAGGTTTTGCCAAAATTAACGAAAAGGCGTTAAAAACAAAAAAATTGTCTAAAATCACTTATTTAACCAAAAAATTACATCTGATGCCTTTAAAATAGCATCGCAAAATGTAGATGAATATAGAGTTCAATGATAATAACTTAATTAATAATACATATTGTTAAAAAATTAGCATTTCATGTGATTTTTCTTTTACAAATTGAATAATAATACAAAATATTAATTATGTATTGGAAATTTGAATCGGGCGTTTTTCTTTATTGCACAACTAAAAATTACTATAATTAAACTTATTGGCATAAAAGCTCATTAAATTATATCTAAACTAGTTTAACTAAATTTTTTGGCAAAATAAATATTATTGTTCAATATTATTGAAAAATAAGGAATTTTGTAGAAAATGGTGGAACCTCAATTACAACAAATTCGCTGAATTTTTCATTTAGGGCTCATCCCAAAACCCAGTTTTAATCTCAATTATCAGAATTATTCTGAATTCCTTTTGCAATCAGAAGCTCATTGGTCACTTTAAATACGAGATCCAAAACAGCAAAATTTGAGTTTTGGGATCGGCTCATATAATAAATATTTTAGAGATAAGGCAAGTTTTGAAAAAATACGGTTGTGTGTAACTCTTACAATAGCGTTGCGTTTTTTAGAGATACCTATATCCCAAAAGTTTAGTGCGAGAGGTGCGATTCGAACGCACTAATTCCTACGAAACCAGGCTCTGAACCTGGCGCCTTTGCCCTGGCATAAAAAAATGAAATATAGACTTATTCCAGTAAATCTAATAGATAAGATATTTATCACATCGTCTCTATAAAAAAGTCTGTATATGGGTATCAAACTATAATATTTGTTTTTGTGAATGGGTTAAAACTGATAAAGTTTGAACGCTTAGATAAAACAAAAATATTGATGTGGATTTTGACTCTTTATCCATGCCAGAGAATAATATGAAAAATGGTAGTATAGATCAGAAATCGCAGGGGGGCGAAGAGCTCTACAGGATGATATTCGATCATAGCATGGATGGTATTATCCTGACTGATCCAAGAAATGATGGAAAAATCCTATCAGCCAATCCAGCAGCTTGCCGTATGCTCGGATGGACTGAAGAAGAGCTTGTTGGCAAAGAATGCGATGAAATTTTAGATCTGCAAGAACCGAAGCTATCAGCTTTATTGGATGAACGTCCTCACTCTGGATCAGCAAGAACTCAGCTTACTTACAGGCGCAAGGATGGAACTACATTCCTTGGAGAGGTAAGCACGGGCTTCTTTACGGATAGCAATGGGGAGCCTCGAACAGTCGCTGTCATCCGATATATCACTGAGCGAAAGAAGGCTGTAGAGGCACTGCTAGAGAGTGAAAGCCGATATAAGGCAATATTTGATAATAGTCTTGATGGCATTTTTGTTACAATTCCAGATGGAACTATTCTTGCAGCCAATCCAGCCGCTTGCCAAATGTTTGGGATGACAGAAGAGGAGCTGATCTTAGCTGGAAGAAACGGTACTGTGGATACATCTGATCCAAGGCTCAAGTTTTTCCTGGATGAAAGAGCCAGAAATGGCAGGTTTAAGGGAGAACTCAATCACAAACGGAAAGATGGTACTATCTTCCCAGGTGAGATATCTAGTACATTATTCAAAGATAAAAATGGCCTTACAAAAGGTGTCATGGTTATCAGGGATATCTCTGAGCGAAAGAAGGCTGAAAATAAGTTGCGGGAAAGCGAGGAGAGGTTCCGTTTAGCTTTTGATGATAGTGCAGTTGCTATGGCATTGATTGATCCAGATGCTCGTATCTCGAGGGTTAATGATGCCTTCTGCCAAATGCTTGGATTCGAAAAATCCGAAATTGAAGGCCATACATTTCTTGATTTTACATATCCGGACGACATAGAACCAAGCTTATTGGCTCACAAAGCGGTCATAAATAGTGAGAAGCCTTCTTTGTGGATTGAGAAGCGGTGTATCCGTAAGGATGGACAAGTTATTTGGTGCGAAGTGAGTTCGTCCCCATTACTCGATTCTAAAGGCTGCCCCATCTATACGGTCGCTCATATCCAGGACATCACCGAGCGCAAGCGAGCCGAAGAGACATTGGCTTTCGAACGATCGCAGCTTTTGTCCATTTTCGATGGAATGGACGATGTGGTGTACGTGACTGATCCATACACCTACGAGGTGCTTTACGCGAATAAGGCGATGAAGGAGAAGTTCGGCGGTGAACTTGTGGGAGGAATTTGCTACCGGGAGTTCCAGCGAAGGGATTCCCCCTGTGATTTCTGCACCAATCCGATTCTTTCAAAGGATAAGGACAAGCCCTACCATTGGGAGTATTACAACCCCATAGTGAACCGGCATTTCATGACCATGGACCGGATAATCAAGTGGCCTGACGGCCGGGATGTGCGGTTCGAGATCGCAACGGATATTACCGCACGCAAAAAAGCCGAGGAAGCGCTACGCGAGAGCGAAGCAAAGTACCGCAATCTGTTCGAGACGGTGCAGGAGGTCTTCTACATCGATCAGCTCATCTACGATGAACAGGGTAATGTCGTCGACTGGATTTTCGAGGACTTCAACCCGGCCGGATTCGAGCTTCTCGGTTTGAAGGATATTGATGAGGCAAAAGGAAAAAGGGGCTCAGAAGTACTCGGCCGTGAGGTAGCTTCATTCTATCTCCCCATGATGGAGAAGGCTCGACAATCGAGCAAAGCGGTCACGTTCCAGTATCACAGCCCTTACGTGGACAAGGAATTCCTTACATCGTATATTGTCCGTGGTGACCGCCTGATCTCCACCCATGTGGATGTCACAGAGCTCAAAAAGATAGAAGCAGCGCTGCGTGAAAGTGAAGAAAGACTACGCCTTTTGGGCGATAACCTACCGGACAGTGCAGTCTATCAGTATACCCATGAGCCCGACGGAAGTGCCCGTTTTCTGTACTTCAGCGTAGGCATCGAGAAGCTCAACGGCATCAAAGTATCAGATGTGCTTCGCGATCCGGGCACGGTACACCGGCAAATCCCGCCTGAGTATTTCGAAAAACTCATCGAATCTGAGGCACGGAGTGCTCGCGAGCTTTCCGACTTTGACATGGAAACACCTATGCGGCTGCCCTATGGCCAGGTGAAGTGGATGCGATTGCACTCCCGTCCTCGTCGGCTTCCTGATGGCCGAACGGTATGGGATGGCGTGCAAACCGATGTCACTGAGTTTAAACGGGCTGAGGAAATACTGCGCGAGACTGAATTGAGTTTGAAGGTTGCTGAAGCTGTCGAGTCTGAACGGCAGCGGCTTTTTGATGTGCTGGAGACACTGCCGGTAATGATATGCCTGTTAACACTTGACCATCACATTGCCTTTGCCAATCGTAGTTTCCGTGAAAAGTTCGGTGAGTCAGAAGGTCGGCACTGTTATGAACGTTGTTTTGGGAGTAACCAGCCCTGTGAGTTCTGTGAATCATACAAAGTGCTTGAAACCGGTCAGCCCTGTAACTGGGAAGTTACCACTCCAGAAGGAAGCGTGATTGATGTCTACAGTTTTCCCTTTACTGATGTTGATGGTTCTCCCATGATCCTCAAGATGGACATTGATGTTACCGAGAGAAAACAAGCCGAAGAAAAACTTCGTGATAGTGAGGAAAAGTACCGAAATATCGTTGAAACAGCAAATGAAATTATACTCATAACTGACAAAGAATCCATAATCACTTACGTTAACAAGAAAATGGTAGACATGCTCGGGTATACTTTGGAAGAATTTATTGGTAGACCTATATGGAGCTTCATCAGTGAAGAATGTAAATCTGTTGTCAAAATGAACCTGGAAAAGAGGATGCGGGGAGTAAGTGAGAGTTATGAATTAAAATTAATACGTAAAGATGGCTCATCCCTCTGGACATTTCTAAATGCTAAGCCTCTTTTTGATAAAGGAGGTAAGTATATAGGCGCTATGAGCATGCTAACCGACATCACCAAGCGAAAAGAAGCTGAAGAAGCTCTTAATATTATCGAAGCTGCCCGTAAAAAGGAGATCCATCACAGAATTAAGAACAACCTTCAGGTAATTTCTTCCCTTCTGGACCTCCAGGCTGAACAGTTCAGAAACCGAGAGAACATTAAGGATTCGGAAGTTCTGGAAGCCTTCAGGGAAAGCCAGGATAGAGTGGTATCCATGGCTCTTATCCATGAAGAATTATACAAAGGTGGAGGATTTGAGACACTAAATTTTTCGCCATATATTAGGGAACTTGTCGAGAACCTTTTCCATACATACAGTCTTGGAGATATTGACATCAGCTTAAGCATGGATCTTGAAGAGAATGTTTTCTTTGATATGGATACTGCTGTCCCGTTAGGAATGATTATTAATGAGCTTGTTTCCAATTCCTTCAAACATGCATTTATAGGAAGAGATAAAGGGGAAATTCAAATTGAACTTTACAGGGAAGAATCCACAGAATTTGAAAGCGAAAACTGTAAGAGCACCAACTTCATTCTAACCGTTTCAGACAATGGCGTAGGCATTCCTGACAATCTTAATATTGAAGATCTCGGTAGTCTTGGCATGCAACTGGTAGCTTCCCTTATCGATCAAATGGATGGTGAGCTCGAACTTAAAAGGAACAATGGCACAGAATTTACTATGAAATTTACAGTGACAGAAAAAGATGATCTGGCTCAAGTCGGCTTAAAATCACAAGAAAACAGGTAACTATTCAGGTACCCTAAATAAGTCAACTAACACCGATTTTGGTCATAGAGACCTGTCTAATAAGGGATTCATAGCAAAATTAAAAATGACATCAGTTGGCATCAATTTACAAAACTGAATGAAATATAGTGTAAATGCCAAACATTCTAAATTACGGCTTTTGATATTGATTTAAGGTACCTGAATAGTAACGAAAACAGATAAAATAAGGTTTCCATATAATCAACTATTAATCTCTCATATTAAACTTTAATAAAAAAATTACTTATTATTTATATCTGTCGTGAGGGTTAAGCCACAAGTTAATCTGCTTCAAACTTTTTAGATTATTAATTAATGAGCCCATCCCAAAACCAATTTTATTCCCACATCATTAAGAATTTCAAAAGCATATCAGGACCAGAAGCTCTATTGAGAGTCCAGAATATGATATTCAGATAAGCAATTTTGAGTTTTGGGATCAGCTCAATATTATGAAACATCATCGGAAAAAATGTTTTAATTTTTAATGTCGACCTGCCGAAACTAGGAAATATACTTATTTTCAAGCTTTAAGTTCTTTAAAAATTGCTCATCTTAATTATTTTTTTGCCATTGACAATATTTTTTATAATAATAGGTTTTAAATTCAATTAAAATTATATTATTATTTTGAATTAAAAATGTCTTTTGCTGTGAGCGGGTCAATAACTAATAATGAGAAGGCATAGTGCAACTAAAGAGATGGAGTCATATGGGAAAAATGAAAGAGAGAATGAAACACTTTACTGCGAAAAACCCCAATCCTGTACTTAGTGTTGAAAAGGATGATACTATTCTTTTTTCCAATGAGGCAGCTAAGCCTTTATTAATCGAATGGGGCGTGGAAATCGGAGAAAAATTGCCTTCCCATATCGGAGATATTGCGCAAAGGGTGCTTTGTCAGAATAGACCAGAAAAAATGGAAATTAAAGTGGGAAATAAAGTATACTTGTTCATGTTTCAACCCTTACCCGAAGAAGAATTTGTGAACATTTACGGATTCGATATAAGTGATCAGAAAGTGCTTGAAGAAAAACTTCGGGAGAGGGAGGAAAAATCTCGTATCGTAGCAGATAACACCCTCGACTGGGAGTTTTGGCAGGGCCCTGATGGCCGTTTCCTGTACATATCGCCTTCTTGCGAGCGGGTCACAGGATACGCTGTCAGGGAATTCATGGATAACCCTGATCTGCTCCAGGAAATAATACATTCGGACGATCGGCAGGCATTTCTCCAGCATAAGCATGATACGTCCCCTAGTCATCATAGTAATATCGAGTTTCGCATTATTACAAAAGATGGCAAAATAAGATGGATTCACCACCTGTGCCAGCTCATCTACGACGGTAAGGGACACTACGCTGGAAATCGGGGCAGCAATCGCGATATCACTGAGCGCAAGCAAGAAGAGCACCGGGTTCGCAGATACAACCGTATTCTGGAGGGAATCAACTGGATTTTCAGCAATGTGGTGCAGGCAAAAACAGAAGAAGAACTGGGGGAAGCATGTTTATCCGTAGCTCTGGAAGTGACCGGTAGTGAGTTTGGTTTCATTATTGAAATGGGTGCTGACGGGCTACTGCACGATATTGCAAAAAGCGAGCTGGCGTGGGAACAGTGTCGTATTTACGACAAGACAGGGCATCTTAATCTTCCGAGAGATTATGTTGTCCATGGTTTGTATGGCAGTGTCATAATCGATGAGAAAAGCTTCTTTACCAACGATCCACAGTCACACCCGGAAAGCAGAGGCTTGCCGGAAGGACATCCGTCAATCAGATCGTTTCTTGGTGTTCCCCTTGTCCAGGAAGGAAAAACGATAGGTTCAATTGCTGTAGCAAACCGTGAAGGTGGTTATAGCCACGAGCAACAGGAGGATCTCGAAGCTATAGCGCCGGCAGTGACGCAAGTTCTGCAGAGGAGAAAGATTGAACAGGAGCGCAAACTGGCTGAGCAAGAATTAAAGGCGAGCGAGTTGCGGTTTAAGGCACTAGTGCAGGATCTAGAATCTGGTGTTGTTCTCATTGATGGCGAAAGTGAATTTGCAATATATAATCCCGCATTTCTGCAAATTTTCAATGTCTCTGAACAAGATCTCGAGCATATGAAGATTCAAAACCTTGGCTGGGATATGTGGGATGTCGTAGATAAGGATGGTAATGCCCTGCAGTTTGAGTCTCACCCGGTACAGTATGCTAGGATTAATCGCAAGCCGGTAAAGAATCAGGTCATTGGCATACGTCGTTATTCACACGATGATTGGGTATGGACGCTTGCTAGTGCTGAACCGCTGCTAAATCCCGATGGTAGCATTAACATTATAATTTGCACTTTTACAGACATCACACAACTCAAGAATACAGAAGATGCCCTTAAAATAGCAAATGAAACACTGGAAGAAAAAGTTAAAGAACGTACCGTAGAGCTTGAAAAAGCTTACAGTACATTGAAAGAAAAAGAAGAACTTCTTTCCGATGCTCAAGAAATGGCTCACGTTGGAAATTGGGAACAGAACTTTGTAACTGGTAAATTACATTGGTCTGATGAAATGTATCGAATTTTTGGACTTAAGCCTCAAGAGTTTGAAGTAAATTATGGCTTATTTTTAAGTTACTTACATCCGGATGATCAAGATTATGTCGATAATTCCGTTAAAGGAGCTTTAAGCGGAAAACCATTTAGTATTGATTATAGAATAATTCTGGCCAATGGAGAAGAGCGCATAGCTCATTCTAAAGGTGACACTGTTTTCGATAAGAAAAATAATCTTGTCCGGATTAGAGGGACAACGCAAGATATAACAGACCTTAGAATCGTTGAAGAGAAAATTAAGACCCTGGCAAATATTGTAGAATCATCACTGGAAGCTGTAGGAACTTTATCCCTTGATGGCATTATTCTCAGCTGGAATAAAGGAGCAGAGCAGGTTTATGGTTATTCTGCGGAAGAAATTCTCGGAAAGCATATATCCATTCTGGCTCCATCCCATTTAGATAAAGAAACACTGAAATTAATTGAACTGATCAAACAGGGAGAAAATATCCGTCAATACGAGACTTCACGATTAGGAAAGGACGGAAAGAAAATATATGTCTCAATAACTCTTTCTCCGGTTTTTGATACTAATGGAAAGATGTCAGCTGTCTCATTCATTTCCAGAGATATAACCGAACGCAAAAAAGCTGAAGAAGCTCTAAGGAATTTCGAAATTGCCCGTAAGAAGGAGTTACATCACAGAATCAAGAACAATCTGCAGGTTATCTCATCTCTTCTGGATCTTCAGGCTGATCTGTTTAAAGGTCGAAAGACTATTACAGATTCAGAAGTGTTGAAAGCTTTCAAAGAAAGCATTAACAGAGTTCTTTCTATTGCTCTTATACATGAGGAATTGTACAAAGGTAAAAATATTGATTTGCTTAACTTCTCGCAATATATAAGGGAATTAGCTAATAATCTGCTCCTAACATACAGTCTCAAGGCTGATGTTAGTTTAAATATCGATATGGAAGAGAACATTTTCTTAGATATGGATACTGCTATTCCATTAGGGATGATAATCAACGAACTGGTTTCAAACTCCTTCAAGTATGCATTTCCTGACAGGGATAAGGGAGAAATTCGAATCAAACTTCGTAGAGAAGAAAAAGGAAAATGCAAAATCAATAGCTGTAAGTATGCCGACTTCGTTCTGATAGTTTTAGATGACGGTATAGGCATTCCTGAAAATCTTGATATTGGAGACCTTGATAGTCTTGGATTTCAGCTTGTAACCTCCCTTGTAGACCAGTTAGATGGGGAGTTTGAATTGAAAAGGAACAATGGCACAGAGTTCACTATGAGATTTTCAGTAAAAAATGATGCATAGCGGCTTAAAATTACAGAAAAATAGATAAAAGTTTAGTGCGAGAGGTGCGATTCGAACGCACGAATTCCTACGAAACTGGACTCTGAATCCAGCGCCTTTGACCTGGCTGGGCAACTCTCGCACGATGTAGCTTATGTAGCAGGAGCAATAGTAGTGTTCTTTGTTCTTATACTTTTTCCTTGAAAGCCTGTTCGGTGGGCGAAATTCGCCTGAACTCTTCTAATAATTTCCTTTTTTTGAAACCGGTTTTAAGCAATTTTTAAACTGAAACTTAAAACCACGGAAGCCAAAAGATCCACGATTATTTATTAGTATATAAAGTAGGTTGGAATTGATGAAATTTTCATTTCATCAATTTCAGGATAAGGGCTTTTTGCGCATGCAGGCGGTTTTCAGCCTCTTCAAAAATTACGGAATTCGAACCGTCCATAACTTCATCCGTAATCTCAAGGCCTCTACGGGCTGGCAGGCAGTGCATAACTATCACGTCAGGCTTTGCAACTCCAAGGAGTTCGGTATTGACCTGAAAAGCGGTAAAGTCCTTCAGGCGTTTCTCCTGTTCTGCTTCATCACCCATGGAGACCCAGACATCCGTATAAATGATATCTGCATCTTTTGTGGCAACTTTCGGGTCATCCGTGACTGTAAACTTGCCCCCGAGAGCTTTTGCCTTTTCAAGGAATTCGGCTTTTGGCTCGTAGCCTTTTGGGCAGGCAATTGCAAATTCCATTCCCATAATCGCCGAGCCTAGCAGGGCTGAATTACATACGTTGTTTCCGTCTCCTACCCAGGCGAACTTCAGGCCTTCGAATTTGTCCTTGTACTCCATTATGGTCATGAAATCGCCAAGGATCTGGCATGGGTGCTCCCGGTCCGAAAGCGCATTGATCACAGGTATGGTTGAGTATTTGGCCAATTTCTCTACGGTCTCGTGGCTCATAACTCTGGCCATGATTCCGTGAAGGTAACCTGAGAGGGTTCTGGCAGTATCCTCAATAGTTTCGCCTCTCCCGATCTGGATATCTCTGGAATTCAGGTAAAGGGAATGTCCTCCAAAATCGGTCATTGCAACCTCAAAGGAAACCCTGGTTCTTGTAGAAGCTTTCTCGAAAATCATTCCCAAGCTTTTGTTCTTCAGGTACTCTGTAGGTTCTCCAGCCTTGCGTTTTTCTTTCAGGTCCATGGCCGATTCAAGGAGTTCGTAAATCTCTTCTTTGGACAGGTCAGTTATCGAAAGTACATCCTTCTTCATCACTTCAACCCCGACTTACTCTAGCTGAATTTCTTCATTCAAGCTGAATTTATTTCATTCAAGCTGAGTTTCTCTTGTTTAACTGAACTTACTTCATTCTGGTTGAATTTTAGTTTATATTACTGCATAGTACTTATTTGCACGCCGTACTATTACAGAACACTTCAGGCAGTTAGCCTTATTTTCAGTAGTTAGCCTTATTTTCGGCAGTTAGCCTTATTTTCGGCAGTTAGCCTTATTTTCGGCAGTTAGCCTCTAAGTTCTTTCATATGGTCAATTCTCTTCTGGATAAGAGCGGCAGTCCCAATATCTTTCCGGAAAAATAGCTTCCCGTGGAGATTTTCAAGGGCGTTCTGGGCAATTTTTTCGGCTGCAGCTATGGTTTCAGCAATTCCAATAACTGCAATGGCGCGGGAGCTAGTTGTGTAAACTTTTCCTTCTTTTTCGTAGACACTGGCATAATAAATGGATGCATCCCCTATGTCTCCTACAGTTACCTCGTTGTCTTTTTCAGGCTTTTCAGGATATCCGGCAGGAACTGCGTATTTACAGACAGTTGCTTTCTTGCTAAAGCTTACAGGCAAATTTCCAAGGGTTCCTTTAACCACTGCAGACATTATATCCACGAAGTCTGTTTCAAGGAGAGAGATCACGTTCATGGCTTCGGGGTCACCGAATCGAGCATTGAATTCCACGACCTTGGGGCCGCTGGCTGTAAGAATGAACTGCCCGTAGAGAACCCCCTGATACCCGGTCCCGGTTTCCTCAGAAAGTGCCTTTACCGTATCCTGCATGATCTTTTTTGCCTTATCAAGGTCTTCAGGGAGCATAAAAGGCAGGATTTCCCCGGCATCAGTATATGAACCCATGCCACCTGTATTGGGTCCGAGGTCTCCTTCATAGGCTCTTTTGTGGTCCTGTACGGCAGGGAAGAAAATAAGGCTTTTTCCATCCACAAAGGCCTGAAGCGTAAACTCCTCTCCTATAAAGCGTTCCTCGATGACCACAGCCCCTTTCTCAAGCAGCTCACTTGTATAGGCTTTGGCGGCCTCCAGGTCAGGGAGCTGGTCTCCCATAACTTTTACGCCTTTGCCCCCTGTCAGGCCTGAGGGTTTGACTGCCACGTCGCCCAGTTTTTCTATGAAAGCGTGCGCAGGTTTTTCCTCTGTGAAAACTTCATAGGCAGGGCAGCCTTCGATCCCATATTTTTTCATGAAATTTCTTGCCCAGGCCTTGTCAAATTCTATAATTGCACAGGCTTTTTTAGGTCCTACAACCGGAATTCCGGCTTCCCAGAGGGCATCTGCAACTCCTGCTGCAAGAGGGGCTTCAGGGCCTACAAAAGCCATTTCGATGTTTCTGGCTTTTGCGTACTCAACTACTTTTTCAACTTCAGTTTCCTTCTCAAGGAGAAAGTCCTCACATAGGGCAGCAATTCCGGGATTTTTTTTCGCCATTAACGCATAAAGATAGGGATTATGCTTGCTTTTCTTGATTCCTTCGGCGATTGCGTGTTCCCTTCCGCCTCCGCCGATAAGTAAAATTTTCATTTTTATTCTCCTGGTTTTAAAAAAATTCCTATTATATTCAAGTATAAGTATGGTTTCAATATGTACGTACTGATAATAAGGTGAAATATATGAAATAAGAAAAGGTAATGAATTTTCAGTCCTCAAAACCTTTCAATGCTACTTTATGCAGCTGTCTCTTTTATTGACAATTTGTTGACAATTTATTGGCAATTTATTGACAATTTGTTGGCAATTTATTACCAAATACTTTTAATCAGGAATATACTGAAGGACTTCCTAGTTCTCTATTTCTTCTAATAAATATCTTCTCATTGTCAGGCTCTAAACTTAATTAAAAATCTTTCTTTTTAAGGTCTGTTTTAATTTTTGCTCCATTTTTTCAGTATTTTCAGTAATCGAAACTCTTTTCCCTGATCGGATATTCCATATTTTCTTAGCGGGGTGAAAAACTCATAATTTTCCCTGAGACGAAAACCTAATTCTTATAAAGTAAAAAATGATTAGACTTTTTTAGGAGATGAAAACTACGAGTCAAAATCCATATGAAATCTTCCAAAAAGAATGTCCGGAAGTAGCAGCACGTTTTAATGACCTTATTGAAGCTCAGAAAGCACTGAAAGGCCTTGACAATAAGACAAAGCAGTTGATCAACATAGCCATCCAGACTGCGAACCGAAATCCACGGGGCGTACAGATGCATGCAATGATGGCAAGGAACGAGGGTGCAGCTCGTGAAGAAATTATTGCTGCAGTGGTTCTAAACCTTCACCATTCTGGATTTGCTAAAGTTCTTGAGTGCCTCCCTGCAGCAATTGATGGGTTTGAAGGCAAAATCTGAAAAGCTTTAGGTACAGGATGTGCCTTTACGCTTTCCTTACTTTAAGAGATCGCTTGCACTTACAAGAGGTACAAGCTCCGTACCTACCTCTTTTAAGTTTTCTATTGCTCCTTCTTCTCTGTCCACAACACTGATTACATATTTGACGCTTGCTCCGGTTTCCCTGACAACCTCAATTGCGTTCCTGACCGAGCCTCCACTTGTTGTTACGTCTTCGAGCATTACAAGCCTGTCTTCCGGTCTAATATCGCCCACAAACCTGCTCTTTGTACCGTAGTCCTTTATAGCTTTCCTGACTATAAGCAGGGGAAGCTCGGTTTCCATAGAAACTGCAGTTGCCAGTGGCACACCTCCAAGTTCCACCCCTGCTATTATGTTCACGTCCATCTGTTTTATCCTGAATGCCGCCTGGCGTGCTATAAGTTTCAGGGTTTTAGGGTCAGTGCTGGCTTTTTTAATATCTATATAATACTTGCTTTTCTTTCCCGAGGCAAGTGTGAAATTTCCGTAGCGAACGGCTCCGCAGGCCTTGAGGGCTGCGATCAGTTCCTGTTTCTGATTCTCAATGTTATTTCCTGTTTCTAAATTTGTTTTTTCTAAATTTGTTTTTTCTAAATTTGTTTTGCTCATTCTCTCACCGTATTTGCAGCCTTATTAGCGCTATAAGTTCTTTATTAAAGTTCTTCCTGTACTGATTTTTATGAATTTCCAGTGTAATTTCACCAGGGTTCTTTCTTTACACCTATAAGGTATCCGATTATATTTGTTGTAAGATGGAGCAGAGGCGTTATTATAATAACGGTAAGTATGATCCCGTGAGTGAAATTACTCACAAACCACTCCGGAGCTACAAGGTATGTAAATACCCAGGCTCCCACCACAAAATCAAGCTGGTCTACCAGAGGAAGAGATGCCCCTCTTTTCAGGCCCATCCTGCGCTTGAAAAAGCTCTTGAACATATCCCCGAACAGAGCGCCGGAGGAGAGGGCGAGCACAACTATCAAAGCGCTTTTGTAATCCGGGCCAAAGGCAGGCATTTTGATCCCTATAACCTCAAACCCTCTGGAACTCAGCCAGATTTCAATACATCCTGCAATAAACCCACAAAATATTCCTGAAAAGAGCCCTCTATAGGTCTTTCCATCTCCAAGAACCCTTCTTCCGTCCTTGTAGGTCCTGCCCCCATCAATCGGCTTTCCGCCACCGAATACAGCTGCAAATGGGTTGGGAAGGTATGCTGGAAGCATCAACCAGAATGCTTTAATTATCAGCTCAATCGTGGTATCAACTCTTTATGTCAATTTTATCTTTTTCTTGAGACGAACTTAACTTTCTGGATCTCACTGGACTCTTTACTCTCTTTCATAATTTGCCCGTAGAACATACCAATAACCTGTGCTCGCTGTTTTACCTGCTTTTTAGATTCAATGACCAAAATTTCTTCACCAATCTTAATTGAAATGTTACCACGGAAAACACGGAAAATATAGAATAAAGGAAATAGGAACACAATTCTTCCACGCTTTCCGTGCTTTCCGTGGTTATAAAGTAAGTGCAAATACTTAATTTCAGGGACTATAATTAACTGCGGTTAAACATTGACTTATCAACTGCGGTTAAACATTGACTTATCAACTGCGGTTAAACATTGACTTATCAACTGCGGTTAAACATTGACTTATTAATTGCCGTAAAATATTGACTTTAAAATGGAATTAAGTAATTGAATTATATATTGAGCTTGAACAAGAGCTCAATGTGCTTAAGTGATGGGCTTATGTAATTATTGACCCTATTTAATTGTACTTATTTTATTAAGTTTAAGTCTTAAATTACAGATGGGGACTATGCTTCGTTTTTCCCTTCCGGTTTTAATTTTTACCTGGGATTTCTTGTTTTCTGATAATATCCCTATTTATAATAAAATATGCTTAAGCAACGCGTTTTTTGTAGAAAATAAAGGTCGCGAAAAGGAGATAAAAACTGGGTAAGAAGAAAGATAAATGACGAAGAAATTCCAGGGTAGAAAGGGGTTCAAGACTAGAAAAGAAAGTGTTTAATAATATTTTTTATACAGTTTAGATTTAAAAATTGGTGTTGATCGGGGTGAATAGTCCCCGGATCTTTTTACACGCTATATAGAAAAGAAAAACTTTATAAATAAATTATTTTTTCCTCTTTTCCTTTGCAAGCTTCTTCTTTGCGTCCTTGCTACCTGCAGAAGCCTGTTTTTCCAGCTCCTCAAGCTTTTCTCTCTTAGCGCTTTTCTTCTTATCCAGATCTTTTTTAGACATTGCCATAATGTGTACCTTCGTAGGTTTTGGTGAAGTTGCGATATCTGTACAGGCACTATTTATGTAAGATGCCTCAATAGATGTCGCGTAATCTACCTTTTTCAATTGTAAAAGTATTTATCAGTTTCCAGCCGAATAAATCTTTTTGACAGAGTGTCCGGTTAGTTTAAAGGTTTGAACTTCTCCGATACGATTAAAACATTCATGAAAAAGGAATTAAAGGTGATAACTCTCCTAAAATAACCTTTACCTGCTTTATCGTCCTTCTCTTTCCTTCCTGTACTTGCACATTGCCGCGACGAGGCCATTGAATGGAGGAGACGGTCTTCCAGGCCGTGATCTGAACTCAGGATGGAACTGGGAACCAAAGAAGAAACGCTTGCCAGGAATCTCGGCAATTTCCATCCTGTTCTTGTTTTTACCGGAAAAGAGAATGCCGTAAGATTCAAGTCTGTCAACAAACTCCGGGTTAACCTCATACCTGTGGCGGTGGCGCTCGACAATGTAATTGGTCCCGTAGATTTTAGCAGCAATAGAGCCTTCTTTAAGGATGGCTTCATAGTCCCCAAGGCGCATGGTTCCGCCCATTTCTGCAACACCGTTTTGCTCAGGCAGGAGATCAATCACAGGGTAAGGGGTATCTTCATCAAATTCCGTACTGTTTGCTCCTTTGAGTTTAGCCACATTTCTGGCAAACTCAATGACTGCAAGCTGCATGCCCAGGCAGATCCCAAGGAATGGAATATCGTTTTCCCTGGCGAACTTAATTGCCATCATCTTGCCTTCTGTGCCGCGCCCGCCAAAACCGCCCGGAATAAGAATCCCATCATACTGCATCAGCTTGTCAACTTCGGCTGGATTTTCTTCCAGGATTTCGGCTTCAACCATATTGACTTCAACCCTGCACCCGTTATCAATTCCTCCATGTTTGACAGCTTCAAGGATGCTGAGATAAGAGTCCTCAAGATTGGTATATTTTCCGACAATTGCAAGTTTGACCGTATCGGTTGTAGATTTCATCCTTGCAACCATCTCTTTCCACGCACCGTTCTCGACATTGGACTCCAGTTGCAGGTGTTTCATGAGCTGGGTGGTTAATCCCTGCTCTTCTATCTCAAGAGGCACTTCATAAATATCGTCGGCGTCATGAGCGCTGATAACCAGTTCCTGGGGCACGTCACAAAATAGGGCAATTTTTTCTTTGGCGCTTTCCTGAAGAGGATACTTTGATCTTACAACGATTACTTCAGGACTGAGTCCAAGGGCACGGAGTTCCTTTACGGAATGCTGGGAAGGCTTGGTTTTTTGTTCTCCCTGAAGGTCTTCCATAGCCAGGGTGACATGAATAAATGCGATATTTTCGGAAGGTTCTTCTCTGTGCATCTGGCGTACAGCCTCAAGGAAAGGCATGCTTTCAATGTCCCCAACAGTTCCTCCGATTTCAATAAGACAGATATCAGCCCCACTCCTGGCAGCGACCTTTCTGATCCTGTTTTTGATCTCGTTTGTGACATGGGGAATAATCTGAACGGTTTTTCCGAGGTAGTCTCCTCTCCTCTCTTTGGAAATTACTTCTAAGTAGATCTTGCCTGTGGTAAGGTTATGGTCCCTTGTAAGTTCAGTATCAAGGAACCGCTCGTAATTCCCAAGATCCAGGTCAACTTCACCTCCGTCCTTGAGCACAAAAACTTCCCCATGCTGGTAAGGGCTCATGGTGCCTGCATCAATATTGATGTAAGGGTCGATCTTGATAGCCGTAACTTTATAACCTTTGTTTTTAAGGTTTCTGCCAATGGATGCGATGGTAATGCCTTTTCCAAGCCCGCTCATCACCCCACCGGTAACTATGATATACTTCATGGATAAGCTTCCTCATTAGTTTTTCCTAATAGTGGTTTCAGACTGCTAAAGGATATTACGCGGAGTTAGACAGGAAATAATCAAATTAGTAATGTATAAGAAATCTGTCATTAATCCTCTGGTACGAACACAATACCAATATCTTCATGATATAAAAATTACTCCCAACTTCTAAAAATGAACAGACTCAAATAAGAAGGGAAAGTAAGAGAATAGACCTAAATGAAAAAGAGTTCTTTAAATAATAACTAAAGTGCCGGCGGACGGAAAAGCCTGGAGTGAGGGGGAATAAGATGCAGGAAAGTACAATTTCCTTGTCTTCAGGTGACTCCATAATTATAAATATTTATGAATACTCAAAATGGATTTTTCCATGCTTTTCTCAGTTATGAACAAGATGAATTCTTAATTATGCGCCTGAAGTAAATTCACTTAGGGTTCAGAAGTAAATTCTGAGTTCTAAACCTGAAGTTAATCTGAGTTATAAATCTGAAGTTAATCTGAGTTCTAAATCTGAAGTTAATCTGAGTTCTAAATCTGAAGTTAATCTGAGTTATAAATCTGAAGTTAATCTGAGTTCTAAACCTGAAGTTAATCTGAGTTCTAAATCTGAAGTTAATCTGAGTTCTAAATCTGAAATGAGTTCTGACTTATGAACCTGAAAATCAACTCTCAGTTATGAATCTGAAATGAATTGAGTGGATATCAGGTTCAAAATGGATATAAATTTCAGATTTAAAATTGTAGTTCTCCTAAAGGGTTTAGATCTCTTCTGCAATTTTCAGCAGAATATATATCATACAGGTCACAAAAAGTATTGAAAACAAAACCGACTGGGCAAAGCCGACTTTAAACTGCAGGCTCGATGGTAGTATAAAGTAGAGGAAGAATAAGCATACAAGTAGTAAAAAGCCTCCAAAAGCGATATTCATAGGAAGTTTTTCATTTTCACTTATATTTTTGGGAATCTTTCTTTCCGTGGCTGAAAAGCTTCCTGTAAAGCTTCTGTGGATAAAAGATGAAAACCCGCCAAATCCGCTTCCTGATTTCGGGTGAGAGAGCATCTTTACAGGTAGTGTAGCTGAGGATCTTTGAAAACTCAATTCTTCTTCCTTATTTCCTGCATGGGACTCATCTTCGGAGTGTTCCTGCGGCTTTGGATCGATTTTTCCAAGCTGGACTGGAAAACCTTTCTTTCTTGAACCGTAACCCGCTGTGATATAGATCTGCCCTTTTGTAAGCACCCTGCCTTCTTGCGGGATTCTTGCAACTACAGAAACGTATTCTTTCTGAAGCACATATGGGTTATCCCTCAGAAAAATGATCTGACCTTTCAATTCGTCACTTACTGAAAAGTGAATATGCGTAGGGGACCCGTAGTTTGTGATCAGGATCTCAAAGGTTTCTTCTCCGCCGGGAGAAAGAGAAATCTCAACACTTTCCTTTTCAAACTCAATTGAGTTTATCTCTTGTTGGTTGATAATAACATTCTGGAATGTCTGCTGCAAGTTTAACCCTCACATCAGTTTCTAAGGTCAGGAGGAAGTAAATTTGGGATTCCCTCATCGATGGGATAGTGCTCTTTGCATACAGGGCAGTAGAGGGTTCCGGATATGACCTCTTCTTCATTTTCTTCGACAACGTTCAAAACCAGGTCTCCCTTACATACAGGGCAGGCCAGAATATCCATAAGATTTTTTTTCACCAAAATTCACCGTTAAAGTCGCTTTTCTTATTGGAGGAGATAAAGTTTAACATTTAATAAGGAAAGCTGATTGTTTTTAATCCTTGCTTTTTGTTCTGCGGATGTGAACTTTATCCCGTTACTTAACCGTATTCAATTCATACTCCTATTTTAATGTAATCTATATATTTACAGGCACTTATGATTTGAAGCTTGTCCACTCTATCGAATGTTGTTCTTTATATAAGCTAATATCAAAAATAATATTCTATTAATGTTATAAATATAAAATATCTGTTTTTACTTGGTTGCGGTATTCAAAAAAACTTTTAATACTTTGTAAAATTTTGTATGAATTTCACTAGAGAATTACAAGTTATAATCCATTGACTCTATAAAACCCTCCATTTATAACTTGACTTTGTCACATTTCCTTTTCACGTCAACCGTGAAGTCCTAATTTTTCCTTTATAAATATAGTTTAATGAAACAAATAACAGATAACTTCATCAAGTCAAATAATATTTCTGTAAAAAAATACATTTTAGAGAAAGATCTTGAATCCTGTTTTCAAACAAAAACTCGTTGTGTTATCTTAACCTGTATTGATTACCTTAATGGTTTAGTTCTCCTCCCCTATAGGAAAAATATGAGAAAAATGGCAATCTATTGTTGTAAATGCTCTAACAACCAATCACTAAGCCATTTTATCTCAACTTCTCCTTGGCGTCCTACAGATCTCCTCAAATCTGTTCGAACAAATGCCATTAAAACTATAGGCAAAAATGGTGTTCTTATACTTGACGAATCAAGCATAAAAAAATCTGGAAATAGTTCTGTTGGAGTTTCTCATCAGTATTGCGGCAACCTTGGAAAAAAGGATAATTGTCAGGTTGGTGTGTTCCTTGCTTACTTTAAGAAACAGAAGAGAATGTTGATTGATGAGAGATTATATCTCCCACAAAAATGGATTGATGACAAGGCACGTTGTTTTAAGGCTAAAATTCCTCCTGAGGAAATAAAGTTCAGAACCAAGCATGAGCTTGGTCTTGAAATGATTGATAACGCAATAGAAGAAGGTATTCCTTTTTCCTATGTTACAATGGATGGATTCTACGGTGAAAATCCGGATTTATTGACAGAACTTGAGAATAGAGGCTTAACTTTTGTTGCGGATGTAGCTGTCGATACTCTTGTTTATATTGAGGAACCATTAGTTGGGATTCCTGAGAAAAAGAGAACAAGAGGAAGAAAACCCACAATTTCTAAGGTTTTGAATACATTATCAACAAGAATTGATTCTCTTTCCAGTTCAATTGATGGATGGAAACTTATCAAAGTTCGAAAAACGGAAAGAGGGTACAAAAAAGTCTATTTTAAGGCTATAAAAGTTTGGAGACGTCAAAATAAATTACCTTGTGAGAAGCCATTATGGCTTCTCATAAGTAAAGATGTAGAATCTAATGACATTAAATATTCATTATGTAACGCTTCTGAGGATACTTCATTAGACGAACTTGCAAAAATGCAGAGCTCAAGGTACTGGATTGAGAGAGCATTTCAAGATGCAAAAGGATATTGTGGAATGTCTGAATACATGGTGAGAAGCTGGAATGCATGGCATCATCATATGGCATTGGTTATGCTTGCGATGCTTATTCTGTTGTCGTACAAGATAAAATTTATGAAATTTCATAAGATTTCACTTCATGGTGTCATTTTGATTATGAAGTTCCATAATCCATTGAAGGTGTTGAATGCTGGAGAGCTTGCAAGAATATTAAACCATGATAATGATATGAGAGAAAGAGCGAGAGCAAGCAGATTGAAAGGTTCCTGACAAAAAACGTGAGTAGGATTTTACTGGATTTTTGTTCTGGTTACTGGTAAGTATGCAATTTTGAAAGTGAAAATGAAGAACAGGATAAAATAATTACTACATTGATCAAAGTGAATAATGAGAAAACAAAAATTTCAAGGCAAAAATATTCAAAATGGGAAATCAATTGGAAGAAATATGTAGTAACAGCTCCAAATAAGAGGTAATTTGACAATGTCAAGATAATATGTCAAATATTTTGAAATGGATTCGTAATGTTAGGTTTCTAGTTTAAACTGAGCTAGTAGATACAAGTTTAGAGAGATTTTCATATAGATCTTTTTAGAATGGGACAGCTAATTTTTGTACTACTTGGAACTTTTGCTTAATTCTTTTTACCGTATAAGCATAATTTACTTATATATTTAATAGGAAATAGGATTCCGTATTCCCTTTAGTAAAAAACGAATAAAACTTAGAATAGAGGAGAACCAATTGATGAATAAAAAACAGAGAAGAAGCTTTCAAAGCAAATTTCAAGGATCTTTATCGGGAATTGCATGCTTTTAACTTCTTATAAAAACCTATTAAATATATCGGGGTTATTTGTGCAACATTAATCTAAGCTTAAAAATAAATTGGAAAAATGGTACATATCAAAAATTTGTTAATAAGCGACCTTTCGACAGCCTCCTAAAAATTATCTATACAACTTATCTACACAACAGTAGAAACACAATTTAATAGAACACAACTTGAAAATAATGAAACCACAATATGAGGTATAAAATGGAATACTAACTCGATGAAGTCGAGAGAGATTACATCGAGTCTAGAAAATAAATGGGAGAGGAATAAACACAGAAAGAGTGAACTAGCCTCTAAGTAGTCCACAAACATATCACCCAATCTCAAAAAATATGCAAAGAATTAAACAAATGTTTGAGATCTTCCCAAAACTCTATTCATTGTTCTAAATTCGAGATTTAGGGTACCAATTTTAGTTTTTGGATGAGCTCTATCTAAATATAACTGCAGATTTTTTTAAAAAAGTTTATAAAACAATAAAATTTGATAATCCTGAAGAATTTTTCCAAATTAACCAGTTTTAAGATTATACAGGGCTGGGAATCAAGAAATAAAATATCAGCCAGGTAAAGTTGCTTCAGGATCACAGATTTAGGGACTAATTCTTCAAATCAGGGAGCTTGAACCGAAGTTTCGGATGGTTCCAGAAGGAATCGAAAAAACAAACACGATATTCTTTGAATAAAATGCACAACCAATGAAAATGCTTGCAGATGGCAGCATTTTCATGCTAAATGTGGGATAGAGATGAAGACGGAAATATATGAGAAAAGCATTGACCTTGCAAGCCAGAAAATGCTTCAGAAGGCTGAAAAAGAAGGCATTGAAACCGCCTGGGATAGATATGAAAAACAACTGCCTCAGTGCAGTTTTGGGCAGCTAGGAGTTTGCTGTCGGAATTGCAATATGGGCCCATGCAGGATAGATCCCTTCGGAGAAGGAGCTCAAAAGGGAATTTGCGGCGCTACTGCAGACATCATAGTTGCAAGGAATTTCCTTAGAATGATTGCTGCAGGTGCAGCAGCTCATTCCGACCATGCAAGAGACGCTGTTCTGACCTTTAAGAAAATGAGTGAAGGGGAAGCTGGCAGCTATAGGATAAAAGATGAAGCAAAACTGCTATCTATTGCCTCTGAATATGGAATTTCCTCTGATGGGAAAAGCCTGGAGGAAGTCGCAGCCAAACTTGCTGACACACTGCTTCAGGAATTTGGAAAACAGGACGGACATCTCCAGTGTATCAAAAGGGTTCCTGAATCAAGGCTCAAGCTCTGGGCCGAGCTTGGAATAGAGCCCAGGGGAATTGACCGGGAAATCGTGGAATGCATGCACAGGACTCATATAGGTGTGGACAATGATGCGGTTCATATCCTGCTGCAAGGACTACGCACAGGGCTTTCCGATGGCTGGGGAGGCTCGATGATCGCCACCGATGTCCAGGATATACTTTTCGGAACTCCGCAGCCTAGAAGAAGCACCGTTAATCTGGGAGTGCTGTCCAGAGATAAAGTAAATGTAATTGTCCACGGTCACGAACCGATTCTCTCAGAAATGATCGTGGAAGCTGCAGAAGACCCCGAGCTCCTTAAACTTACACAGGAAAAAGGTGCAACAGGCATCAACGTTGCAGGGATCTGCTGTACTGGCAACGAGACCCTGATGCGTCACGGGATTCCCATAGCAGGAAATTTCCTTCAGCAGGAGCTGGCAGTAATTACAGGCGCTGTGGAAGCTATGGTTGTTGATGTCCAGTGTGTCATGCCCTCGCTTGGAGAACTTACAGGCTGCTACCACACAAAGTTTATATCTACATCTCCAAAGGCTGATTTTCCCAACACCGTAAGAATGGAATTCCATGAGGACAGAGCTTATGAAACTGCAAAAGAAATCGTAAGGACTGCTGTCGAAAATTTCCCTAACAGGGTTCCGGAAAAGGTTACCATACCTGAAGAGAAGCAGGAGTGCATGGCAGGCTTCAGTGCCGAAGCTATTCTCAATGCCCTTGGAGGAAGCCCTGATCCTCTCATTGAGGCGATAACAGGCGGGGCAGTTAGGGGAATTGGGGCCGTTGTCGGCTGTAATAACGTAAAAATAAAGCACAACTACGGCCATGTCAACCTCGTTAAAGAACTGATCAAAAACAATGTGCTTGTGGTCACAACTGGCTGTAATGCAATTGCATGTGCCGAAGCAGGGCTTCTTCTGCCGGAAGCCTCCGAACTTGCAGGCGACGGGTTAAAAGCCGTCTGTAAGGTTCTGGGCATACCTCCTGTCCTGCACATGGGTTCCTGTGTTGATATCAGCCGTATCCTTGTGCTTGCATCCGCGATTGCAAACCGCCTGGGTGTGGACATAAGTGATCTTCCAGCAGCAGGAGCAGCCCCTGAATGGATGAGCGAAAAGGCGGTTAGCATCGGGGCTTATGTGGTTTCATCCGGCGTATTTACCGTGCTCGGGACTATTCCTGCTGTTCTTGGAAGTCAGGCTGTTACGTCCCTTCTGACAGGAGGCTTGGACAGCGTGGTCGGAGCAAGCTTTGCGGTTGAGCCTGATCCCCTTAAAGCCGCAGACCTGATGCTTGAGCACATTGACGGAAAAAGAAAGGCTTTGGGCTTGAACTAAGAGATGATTTATAATGAAGGATTTAATGATTCGCCCCGAACGCTGTATGGGCTGCCGCTCCTGTGAGATTGCATGTGCCGTTGCACATTCCGAGAGCAAGAGCCTCTTTTCGGCTATAGGAGAAAAACCAGCTCCAAAAAAACGCATCACTCTGGAGCCTGTCCCTGACCTTGGAGTTTCTCTTCCCATCACCTGTCGCCACTGTAAGGATGCTCCCTGTGTTTCGGTTTGCCCTACAAAAGCTATCTATCAGGATGAAAACGCCAGCATGGTAAGCTATGACCCAAACCTTTGCGTAGACTGCTGGACCTGTTCTACGGTATGTTCACGTTTTACTTCTTTATATCATATGATTCTTGTTATGGGCTGCTGGACCAATTCTATGAATCATAATCGTAAAGTAATCAGCAGGCAAGCTGATGCAGGAATAAAATGTGATCTCTGCGAGGGTAGAGATATGCCTGCCTGCGTTGAAGCCTGCCCGACACATGCCATTATTTTTACCGAGGCGAATGAGGTTTAAAGAAAAGTTACCTTATCTGAACTGCCGTGGAACTTGCAAATAAATTGAATCGTGATGGCGCATTCGGTTTCAAGCAATTTTCCTATCTGCGCCATCGCTTCTTTCCTGAATGATACTTTATAAATGATTATTGTCATATCAACAAATATAAATTCAAAAGAAAATGGGGAATCAGGTATGACTAATAGTTTTTACAGGAAGATAATGGTTGCAACCGATGGTTCGGAATCTGTTAGAAAAGCGGTCGAAACAGCAGTTGAAATCGCAAAAATAAGCGGTGCAAAACTATATGCTGTTTACGTGATTGCTTCTGAAGGGTTTTCGATAACCTATCCAAAGAACGTTGGATGGGAAAGAGCCATTCTCGAGTATTTCAGGGCTGAAAGCAAGGAGGCCACGGCTTATGTCAAAAACTCCGGGAAAGCTGCAAATGTTGAGGTTGAGTCCGTAATCCTGCAAGGAATTCCTGCAAATGAGCTTGTCGATTTTGCAGAAAGAAGCGATATTGACCTTATTGTCATGGGCACTCTAGGAAGGACCGGAATTGAGAGGTTTTTGCTCGGGAGCGTGGCCGAAAATGTGGTAAGGCATTCAAAAAAACCGGTACTTGTTGTAAGGGGAGAAACTGCTTAAAAGAGCAGATAAACATAAAAAGTGCAGATAAACATAAAAAGTGCAGATAAACATAAAAATCAGATAAATATAAATTAAAAATTTTTCAGGGCTGGAGTCCCAGATCTTTTATGGAGATATTGATTACTTTTCTATGGGGTAGTGTCCATGAGTTGTTGATCAATTCTGAAAAAGCGAGTACTACCCCTGGATATAAGGAAAATACAGAAAGTTCTTATGCTCACGGTTTTCAGTAACTTGAGGACACGACCTTCTATGGAAATAACTAACAATGATAGGTCTTTTCATCAAAGTACTTGATTTTGCGCTTCCAGTACTTGCAATGATTTTTGTGGGGCTTGTGGGTACAAGCGTACTTGTAGAACTCGGTCTGATGCAGAAATTTTCCAGGCTTGTAAAAGCCCTATCTTTGCCTACACTAACCTGCCCGATACCTGCGCTTCAGCTTTCCTGGTGTCAATAGGGTCTACGGTAGCTGCAAATAGCATGCTTTTCCAGGCAAAAATAAAGATTGCAGGAGTTTATGTTATTGCAACTACCATTATTTTTGTACTTCAGGAACAGGGATTTTTCTAAATTTTCAGTGTGCTCCCCCTTGCTGAATTTTTTAAAATTCCTCCAGTGTCGATTGTTCCACTGACAAGCTATGTGGTCAGTCCAATCCTGGGAATCTCACTTCTGGGCCCTATATTCACTCAGGGGAAATTACAAACATACAGGCAATGATTGTGCTCATGCTTGGCAGTATGTTCATGCTTCCGATTTTCGCACTTTGAAGCCAGCTTCCTGGAAAAATCGCGATTTTCGGGACTCAATTGGGCTTTCAGATTGTCATATACTCAACGGCAATAAGTGTATTTGTAAGGCTCGCAATCCTGCTAGTACTTTTAAGTATCGCTCCATAATTCAGGGGCTATCGGTGGGAGCTAGCGGTGCAAGAGTGCAGCAAGTACGGAAGCTATCGGTGTAGGAGCAGCGGTACAGAAGATAGCGATGAAGGAATTATCAGGAAGAAGTTTCTCTAAAAATGCGTGATTAAAAAATTGAAGGGAAAATTCTGACAGACAAAAATTAGAAATAAATAACTAAAAATTACTTGTATAAACTTAAGAAAGATATAAAAAATATGTTTGTGAACAGGGTTTTTTGGAGGAGGTTAAAATATGTTGGATATAATTATTGTCAATAATATTTGATTTGAGCTTACCCGTTCACAAATCCCCTGTGACGATTAAGCTATATATAAGTGTTCTGGTGCGCAAAAAGAGAATACCTTTTTGTGCCAGAATGGTCGGGAATAAATTCAACTTCAAGGACTTTTTGTCCTTATATAGCTAATAAACTGATTTAAAACAGTAAAATAATATTAATGCAATCTTAAATTAATATTAAAACAATAAATCAATATTAGAACAGTAAAATAATATTAAAACAATATTAAATTAATATTAAAACAATAAATCAATATTAAAACAACATTATTTTTTCTTTTGCATATCAGGGTTAAGGTAATCTTAATTAGTAAATAATAAAACTTAACGAAAAAGTAATTTATATATGACTTTATATATCAGTATTAGGAGATGTATTTTCCCGGCAAGGGTGAACAAACACAGAAATGTCTGCACAAGAGAGTTTTCCAAGGATGTAATAGAAAGCTCCAGAATAAGAGTTGTGCAATGTAGTGTAAAAATATAATGTAATAATTGTAATGTAAAAATTGTAACGTAAAAATCGTAATATAAAAATTCATAGTGTTAAAATTGGGGGATTTTAATTTGGAAGGCAAAAGTTACGACAAGATAATGATTGCAACCGACGGTTCGAAGCAGGTAGAAAAGGCAATTGAGGCAGCAGTTCAGCTTGCTAAGATTACCGGAGCAAGACTCTACACCGTATACGTAATTGCTTCAGCGGGCTATACTCCGAGAAATTTCGGGTGGCAGGAGTCACTGAGAGAAATTCTCGAGGCTGAAGCGAAAAAAGCCGTTACTTTTGTTGAAGAGGCTGGAAAAGTTTCAGGTGTTAAGGTCGAACCTGTAATTCTTGAAGGGCATCCTGCAGACAGAATTATAAAATTTGCAGAACAGGAAGACATGGATCTTATAGTTATGGGTACACTTGGAAGAACCGGGCTTGACAGGTTCTTGCTGGGGAGCATAGCTGAAAATGTGGTAAGGCATTCAAAAACACCTGTGATGGTCGTAAAAGGCGAAGCCGAGAAGTAAAGTTGAAAAACGATAAGATTAAGGAACTCTCATTTGTTTTAGGGCGGCTATCCCACCCTAAACAGGCTGTCCGACAATAACCTTCGGTAATAAGAGTTTTCTGTTCAATTAATATACTGCCAATTTTATACTTTCGTGTTAAATATTATGGCTCTTCGTCGTTTCAGATGGGTAGTTTGAAATCTAACTTTCCTAATTTTAGATAGATCATCGTAATAAAATAGTGAGTGTTTCGATACCCTCTAGCATTTCTTTTTATCAACTGTACAATACTATTAATACCTTCCAAAGTTCCGTTCGTGACTCTGGAATCAAAGTAGTTTAGAATTCCATCCCAATGACTTTTAATGGTTTTAGCAACCTCAATTATTGCCTCTAATCTACTATGAGTTGCCCGAAAATACCACTTTTTAAGATATTGTTCAGCTTCCTCTCGGCTTTTGCATTCCCATAACTTTCTAAGGCTTTCTTTTAGATTATATGCTCTGAATGTATCTAGTTTTTGATTTTGGAATTCTAGAAGCCTTTCTCTCTGTTTATCAGTTAGATTTTCCTCGTTTGTAACCCATATGAATTTGGTATTTTTGAGTTCCTTTGTTTTTTTTGTTCTTGTATCCTTACTTCATTTAATCCTTCATTAATTGCTTTCATCACATGGAATCTATCGAATGTAATTTTTGCATCTGGAAATTCCTTTGAAATCCCACTGATATACGAAGGAGACATATCGCAACATACTGATCTAATGTTGCTTTTGTTTCCATTATGATCTTGCAAATCTTTGCTAAAACTGGTAATAGTTGAAGAGTCTTTTCCTTCACAAGCAAATATTACTTTCGAATCTTTTAGATCAACAACAAGCGTTATGTATTCATGTCCTTTCTTGCATGAAGTTTCATCTATACCAACAACATATACATCCGATAAATCCTCTTTAGATCTTGCATCGTCAGTGTAATGGTTTATGACTCTCCAAAGCTTTTTGTCATATTCTCCAAGCAACTTTCCGATTTGTAACACTGGCATTCTTTTTGATAGTTCCAGGATCAGAGCTTCCATTCGAAAAGTAAAACTGCTTTTTTCGCGAGCCCATGGAACTTTTATTTGAAGAACTCCACAATTTTCACATTCTAGTCTTGGAATTCTACAGTGCAAATATGTAGAATATTGAAAGTAGTTAATATGCCGTAACACTTTTTCCTTAGTATCATAAGCTGAACAGTTTGGTTTGCCACACTTAGGACAGGGAAATTTGGAACCACGTTTAAAATCAATCCAAATATTAAGTTTTTCAGATGTTAAATCAAATTCAGTATTGGTTATTTGCCAAGGTTCTTTGACATTCAAAGGTATTTCAAATGTTTTTTCACAAATGGGATATCAAACTCCTGCAGTTATTTTTATCAAATAATATAATACTTATTTATATTATATTTTTAATATAATAACTTACCCATATTATCTGACGAAGAGCCAAAAGAAATGCTAGAGGGTATCGAAACACTCACTATTTTATTACGATGATCTATCTAAAATTAGGAAAGTTAGATTTCAAACTACCCATCTGAAACGACGAAGAGCCAAAATTTTGCTTCAATCCATGCTTGAGATGGGATATTAGTGACCCTCTGCGCTCCCGATGTAATTAAATTTCATGCGTCTTCGGTTAAGTGAGGAATCGTGACAAATTGCTTCAATTTCCTCAACATTTATTAAATATTTTAATAAATTATGAGCTGGAACCGGGTATCAATTTCATGTAAATAAGCCAGAATTTAAGACCGGCTTCTAATGCAAAATCGATAGCTTTCAGGCAAGAAAATTTCTTAACCGATGACCAATAAATTAAATTTTTAATTTTTCCCGGTCATTACTCATGGTATTTTTGAAGCATAAGTGGCCAATTTTTGCGGTCTTTCGCAAATTCTAAGTCTGCATAATATTCCGAAATGGGAAGAAGTGGTGGAATTAAATAGATTGATGCTCCACAACATTGATCGTAGCCATTTCCAAGATGCGATTCTGCAATAATGAATTTTTCCGAATTAGGTTCGAATTCAGTGATAACTTTTTGCATCGCCTGATTTAGATTATCGTCCTGAATTAAACTTGATAATACCTTGCAGAAATGAGACACATCCCATAGAGTGTAGGTGCAAAAGCTCTTCGATTTGTTTTGAGCTCTCTGCATATTATTGATTACATCAGGCATCTTGTCGATCAATGCTTTAGCCAGCAAATCTAAACTCTTTGTGGTATCTTTAACTCTTGATAGGTCGAAAGCCGACTGCGTCACATTAGATCGCCCCCATTCTTTGTAAGTTTCTGTATAAACCTTCACGATCTCACAACAAATATCTGGCGTTGAAATCTCTGGATTTTTGGACAGCATGTCAAGTATGGCTTCGTATGGCCATCCTTCATTAGGCTCATTTGCCTCAGATGCAACAATATATTTTACGTATGGTGCTGCTTGATAGGCCACCTCTAAGTTACTCATAAGGCAAGCATCCATGCCCAGAATATCCAATGGTTGTCCAATCATTTCTTTTGCATAAGCAAGAACTTTGCCTAGCTCTATTGTGTCTAGAGAATGGCCTGATCCATCATCGATACAGATCTCTCTCAATTCCGGTAAGTCCAAATTAAGGATATTACTAATAGTCGTATTGAATAAGGTTCTCTTTAATTCTGAAGCTGATAAAAAATTCGCTTCACGTACATTCCAATTCCTGGTTCTCTCATATCTAGCGAGCCTGTCAAAATCACCAGGCTTCCACCCCCCACCATGATTCCACAAAATCAATGCGTAGCGCTCGGCTGGATAATGTTTACAAGACCAGGCTATGAAATTCTCGAGGACAAGCGGATCTCCAGAGTCGGTTTTTCCTAAACATTCAACCTTCTCATTGATACCCCCGCGTTGAACATAAAAACGCCTGGTGCCTTCAATACCCGCATTATCAAATTGGACTAAAACATTAACTTCAGGGCTCGAGCCGACTTGCCTCATCTCTTTTAGATCTTCATCCCCAGCCGTTGATAAATTATTATCGCCGGCCATATAAACCATGTACGTCCATTTGGCTTTCGTTTCCATTATCTTCACCTTTTTATTTAAAAGCTAATCTAAAAACTCAAAACTATTTTTTCGAATCAAGTATTCTGAGTGATCAACGTTAAAATTCGGAAAATAATCTTCACTCAATTCCCCATTCAAAACAACACAGAGCCGTATTTTTACTGATTGTATTTTTTTTACCTGTAAAAACGATGCTTTTTTAATAATTATAATATATAATTGGGAGTATATAATTAATAGAGAATCTGTATTTAGGACTTATAGTCACAATTGCATGTAACCTGTATCGGCAGGCAGACATTAAAATGTGAGAATTAATTGTTAATGATGTAGGACTTACGCAGTTGAACTGAAAAATCAACAGCATTAGATCATTAACCGTATGAAATGTGACTTTAATTAACAGTGATTGCCGTACTTGATTTTGGTCCTCAGGCGCGTAAGTCCTATGATGTTTTTGAAACTATGTTTTTGAAACTATAGCTGTATCTCACATGTTCATGAGATCTACATATGTCCCAAATATGGGTTCATATAAAAGTGGGACCTATGGTATTGACATGTTAGAAACGAGTTTAGTTATTGGCAAAAACAGATTCGAAGGGAGATACACCGAAAATACAAAGTACTTGCCGAAAGCAGGATATAAAAAATAAAAAAGATCTCATGTAAAATAATTTTTATTAAAACCCTGGATTAGTAGCTTGACTATGTCACATTCCAATGTAAAACGTTATCATTAGACCTCATGTCCCATGTATATTGTTCGTAGTGAAATCAATAAATGCAATTGGAATAACTGTCTAATCTGACATAGTCGAGGTAGTAATCAACATATCAATCTTGAAAAAAGAGAAGGCTCTTTTAAGAGCCCTTAACCTATAACACTCATATCCGAAACCCGGATAGAAGGTGTAATTATTCCTCCGACTTTCCTGACATCAAAGCCTGCTCCTGAGATCTGCTTCAAGAGCTCGAAAGCATTGCCCGAAATCATGAGGGATTTTATAGGCTTATCAAGTGCTCCGTCTTTAATTGTGAAGGCATTTCTGGCTTCTACGGAGAAATCTCCTGAAATCGAGTTTGCCGTGTGGGCGCCGATTACTGTGTTTACGAAGACCCCGGACTGCGTATCAGCAATAACATCCGTCTGAGGATAATCAACAATAACATTCCTGAGCCCTACTGAAGGGGGGTTTGTGTAAGAAGACCTTGAGCTGTTTCCTGTACTCTTTACGCCTGCTTTTCCTGCGGTATAACTGTCATAGAGGTAAGTCTCAAGCACACCTTTTCCAATCACGGTAGTGCGCTGCGAAGGAACACCTTCGTCATCCGAAGCCGATGTTTCAATTCCTGCTTCAATGAGCCCGTCATCGTAGATACTGAGTTCAGGCACTGCCAGCTCTTCTCCGACTTTGTCTATCAAGCCTGACCTTCCCTTCTGGACATTATCCGCGTCAAGCGAAGGAGCAAGCGCTTCCTCAATAATGTCTGAAATGGCAAACGGATGGAAGATCACATCAGTTTTTTGCGGTTCGATCTTTATTCCGTCATTGGACTTCAGTGCAAGCTCGGCTGCATTCTTTCCGAGGGCAAAGAAATCAATATCCAGAGAACGGGAAATCCCAAAGTCATAGGCTGTTGAAGCCTGCCCGTTTACAGTAATGACATCCACAAAACCGGAAACTGCTGTTGATTTCTCTTCGATTTCTATGCCATTGGTGTTCAGGATAAGTTGACTGCCCTTTGCTCGGGTAAAGCCTCCTGAGGTTGGAAGCGTGCCTGGGACTTCTTTTGTGCCTTCAATAAGTGCCAGGGCATGCTCAATACAGGATTCAAGTTCCAGAGTCTCGACTTTTTTATCGAAGATACCCGAGACAGTGGGATATTTCCCGTTAGAAGGGAGACTTACCCAATCAGGATCGCTTTCCCTGACCCTGGCTTCGGCAACTGCAACCTCAACAGCATTCTCTATTTGTGCTCCCAAATTCGTGCTGGCAAAGCCCACGGCTCCGTTTACTATAGCCCTGATTCCTATGCCTTCCGAGAAACGGTCTTTAGCATTCTCAAGGGCGTCCTTTCTAAAATTCACGCCTGTTGAGTGGTTTGCAGCATAATAAATTTCAGCTTCTTCAGCCCCTGCTTTTTCTGCAAGCCTGAGGGCTTTTCTTGCAAGCTCGTACATCTTCAGGCACCTCCCACAAGGGCTTTTGAGATAGCCAGATGAGGAGAACCATCTGATACGGATACAAGCTGCCCGGCTTTTCCGCATCTGCCTGCAGTCATTTTAAGGTCGTTGCCAACAAGTGCCACATGGTTGAGAATCTCAAGAGTTTTGCCTGAGAGAGAAACATCCCGTACAAGTTCGGTGAGTTCTCCGTTCTTTATCAGATACCCTTTCTCGGCATTGAACTGGAAAATTCCCTCTCCAGTATTCACCTGTCCTCCTCTTGAGCCTATGAGGTACATCCCATCTTTTACCTCTTCAAGCATCTCTTCAAACCTGGCATTTCCGTTATCTATGAAGGTGTTGCTCATCCTCACAACGGGCATTGAATATCCCTGAGCTCTGCAGTTTCCTGGAGTTCCTCCAAGTTTTGCTGCAGTTTCCCGGGAATGGAGATAGGAATTAAAAACCCCATTCTTGATTATTTCTGTCCTTTTTGACTGGGCCCCTTCGGCATCAAAAGGATAGTATCCAAACTCATGTAGGGTAGGGTCATCGATAATCGTAATAAGGGGAGATGCAATCTGTTCTCCAAGCCGGTTTTCAAGGATGGAGTCACCCTCAAGGACAAGATCAGCTTCAGATGCATGTCCAACGGCTTCGTGGGCAAAGACGCCAGCCAGTTCCTGGTCAAGGACCACAGGCATTTCTCCGCCTTTAGGAGTTTTCGCTTTTAGAAGTTCAATTGCAGTATTTCCTGCCTTGCCAGCAAGTTCCAGCACGTTTTCTTTCTCGAAAAGCTCATACCCGTACCCAAAGCGGCTCTCTCTGCCTGCCTGATATACCCCGTTTTCCGAAGCAACTGCCGAAACCGCAAAACCGACATTCATAAGCTCATAAGCACCTTCAATACCATCGGAACTCCGGTATTCGACTTTAAATTCGGATTCCAGGTACATTACCTTGGTACTGTTGATGCCCTTTATTTTTGCATGGGTTTCTATGCCTTTTAAAAGATCAACTTTTTCCTCAATAGGAACATCCCTTGGGTCGATTCTGACCTCAGGGAGATTCTTTACTTCCGGAGGATTTATGGTTGCAAGTTCCACGTCTTCCTTGGGGGTACTGGCATTCATAGAAAAAGCAAGTTTTGAGGCCGCCTCAACACCCTGTTTGAGGTCGATTTCCCCTTCCACAGACGTATAGCCCCAGGAACCACCACAGAGAGCCCTTACACCGGCCCCCCGTGTAAAGTTTCTGGATAGTTCCTCGATCTTTCCGTTATCCAGAATAATTGAGGTGGAACTGCCCTCAATTACCCTGCAGTCATAAAATTTAATATCCTGCATAATAGTCATGATCAGTTCCTGCACCCAAAAAGGTTCTTAGCCTGCACGGAAGCGGGTGAAACCTCAGGAATATCGAAGCTGAGTTTTGTAATGTTTCGCAATTTTTCGATAATTGAGTTCTTTTTCGGACCTACAAGGCTGTGTTCCATTACTTCCGCAATAGAGGAGACAGGAATAATCTGGATTTTTTCCTTGTACGCCTTTTCGATAAGGACATCTGCCTCGTTTGATTTCGGGATAATGACTTTCTTCATGCCGGCCCGGGCCGCGGCCTCGATTTTATAGGTAACTCCACCTACAGGCAGGACATCTCCCCTGACTGAAAGGGAACCTGTCATTGCCACGGTCTGATCCACAGGAATCTTCTCAATGGCAGATATGACGGCTGTTGCAATGGAAACCGATGCACTGTCTCCTTCAACACCTTCGTAGGTCCCTACAAACTGGATATGGACGTCATGTCTGGATATATCCGTACCTGTCATGTTCTTAATAACGGCAGAGACATTTAACACTGCTTCCTTTGCAATCGTCTTAAGCTTACCTGTTGCTATAATACGCCCTTCGGCTCCGGAAAGTGCCGGAGTGACTTCGGATACTATGGGAAGTACAATTCCGGAATCTCCACCCATGACTGCAAGCCCGTTGACCCTGCCCACAGCAGAACCATTTTTTATGAAGGACTCGTATTCCTTACGATGATCCAGGTAACTGTCTGCAAGCTGCTGTTCGATAGACCTTGCAATCTTCTTTGCTGCAAGTACATGTTCTGCAGTTGTGACTGAAGCACCTTCGGAATGGGCAACATCTCCTGCCACACGGACAAGCCCGCCAAGGTCACGGAGCTTCAGGGTAAGGTGTCCTTTCCTACCTGCCCGTCTTCTGGCTTCCCGGATCACTTCTTCTACTGCACTTTCATCGAAGTGAGGGATATGCCCATCCCTAACGACTTCCTGGGCAACGAAACGGACCATTTTCTTCCGGTTCTCAGGAGTGTCTTCCATGGAATCCTGCATGTAGACTTCGTAACCGTAACCTTTTATTCTTGACCTGAGCGCAGGATGCATCTTCTGCACGGCGTCGAGGTTTCCTGCAGACACCATAATAAAATCGCAGGGTACAGGCTCAGTCTTGACAAGAGCCCCTGAACTTCTCTCGGACTGCCCGGTAATCGGGTATTCCTTTTCCTGGAGCGCAGTCAGGAGACTCTGCTGGGATTCCAGCCTGAGAGTGTTGATTTCATCAATAAAGAGCACACCTTTGTGGGCTTTGTGGATATCTCCAGCCTCTACTCTGTCGTGAGCAGGAGTTTCAAGCCCGCCGGACTGGAATGGGTCGTGCCTTACATCCCCAAGCAGAGCTCCTGCGTGAGCTCCGGTTGCGTCGATATAGGGTGCATGCTCTTTGTCATAATTTGAAACCGCCAATTTCGGGATCATCATTTCTTCTTTAGGCAAGAACTGGCGGGTTAGCATGAGAATCATAATGCCTGCGATAATGCCCCAGAGTAATTGACCAACAAAATAAGAATAGATGATAATGCCCACAACAAAAAGCATCATGAGCATATTTCTGGCCTGGGCTTTCTTTCTGGCTTCCATCTTGTGAGCCATGACGATTTCTCTGCCCTTTCCGGCGGGAACTTCCCTTATTTTAGGGTTGTTCAGGTCTTCCATGTTAGGATATACAAGGATATCCTTAAGCTCTTCTTTTGGAAGAAGTTCTGCCATTGCTTTTGCAAGCAGAGATTTCCCTGTTCCTGGGGTCCCTATCATCATGATATGCCGTCTCTGGCCAGCCGCTTTTTTTACGACTTCTACGGCATGTTCCTGACCCAGCACCTGGTCTATAAGAAGTTTGGGTACATCTATATTAGAAGTATTTTCAAAAGAAAAGCCGATGTCAACATCTTCATAATCGTCATGAGACTCAGACTCGGCCTTGACTTGATTGGATTCAGGCCCGGTCATACCCCCACCGGACTCCTCCTTCTTTTGATCGGCCGCAGACGTGTCTACATCCTGAACGGGCTCGCTGATATTTTCAGCGGGTTCGTCCATCTTCCCCGAAGACTCGTCTATGTTCTGATTATTATTATACACCATGGTTAGCTCACATATTCGAACGTTATTCAATAGACGTTACTGATCAATATATATACTTGACGTTATCGAAAAAATAATACTTTTAGTGATAAAATGATTGGTAAAAAGAGGATGCCACAATAACGAATGCTCAAATTACTGTGACCCCATCCATATTTCTGCTAATTATATCCACTTACTGTATATATAATTAACCTGCCAATGTATATATAATTTATAGAAACATTTTGTTATATATAATCTATAGAAACTTTTTGTTGTTATACAATTTGCTAAATTTGCATATTTGGCTCTAAAATATAATAGAAAATTAATTCTCAAATCATTTAGATAATTTCAACTCTTTTATGCTATCTCCCCTATATATACGTTGAGCATTATTCGCTAATTTAGACCAGAGTTACTTAGGAGCTGATTCATAGCTAGTGTCTAGAAAATTTAGTTTTGCGTCCTTAGAATTAAGAAAAGGATTACAGATGATGTATTTCTAAGTATTAATGCCCATTAATTAAATTGCTATGACACTAGTTCAGATCAGTTTAGATCAATCCAGACAGGTTCAGGTCAGTTCATACCAGTTCAAACCATTTAGATCAGTTTAGAGATTCATACCAGTTTAAACCAGTTAGACCAATTTAGACCGGTTCAGGTCAGTTTATACCAGTTCAGAGCTAACTTAGAGATAATTAGGATCTAACTTTAAGCCATGTCCTGTCGACTGTCCATAAACCGATATCAACAGTTATTTAAAAAAACAAGAGGTATTTTTCTCTTATGTCCAGAAGCAAGGTAAGAAATCTTCTCCTTCTGAAGCAAATTCACAGCGCAGTAACCCAGATCAAAAAAGGCAAGCTGGATAAAGCTCTTGAAACCTTAAACAAAGCCGAAGACTCAGCAAGAAAAGCGAAAGCCACTGACGCAGTATATTATATTCTTTTTATGCGCGGAGGCATCTATTATACTGAGTCAAAATATGATGAAGCTCTCGAAACCTACGAAAAGGCTATTGATGCAGGTTCAGAACTCCTTAAGGCTAATCCTGAAAATCTCGACTACCAGCACTATATGGGCACAACCCTGAGCAATACCGGGAACCTGCTAAAAAGTAAAGGTGAAAAGCCGCAGGCTGTCGAATATTACACTCGGGCCCGGGAGATATATATCTATCTCCTGGCGAAAGATCCTGAAAATGCAGTCTTCCGATCTGCTGCCGGCGAGAACCTGAACAATTATGCAGTTCTCCTTACGGACCTGGGTTCTTTTGAGGAAGCATGCGAAATCCTCAGTCAGGTGATTGAGCTTTATGAAAAGCTGCTTGAAAAAAAGCCCGACAACCCGGGATATCAGGCCGAACTCGCAGTTGCGCTCAGCCAGCTTGGAAACTGCCTTATCCAGCAGGGACCGGAAAAATCTGATACGGCAAAACAGAGCCTTGAAAAAGCTCTGGTCATTCAGGAAAACATTCTCGCTCAGCAGTCAGAAGATAAAAATATTAAAGAAGCAATCGCTTTAACCCGGGAAAGGCTTGAAAAACTGGAAAACCTGGAACGGGACCAGCCAGAAAATTTGGAAAAACTGGAGAATCCGGAAATCCTGGAAAAGCAGGAAAAACCAGAAATCCCGGAAGAACAGGAAAAGTCAAAAACTCTGGAAGAACAGGAAAAACCAGAAATTCTGGAAGAACAGAAAAAGTCAGAAAATCTGGAAAAGCTGGAGAATCCAGAAAATTCGGAAAATTCGGAAAAGCTTTAAAGGTTTTTATCTCAAATTCGCCGGCAGCATTATAGAGAGCTGAGTTCTAGAGGGCAGCGTCATAGAGCCTGTAATCTCTTAAAGCTCACAATAGTCCAAACACTTTAACTTTTTACAGGTTCTCCTTCGAAAACAGCAGCATATGTATATAAAGCAAAATCAGCAGGCCTGTAACGATCCCTGAGAGGAACTGAAGAGTAAAGTACGAGTAAATAATCAGCCCAAGCACGAAGAGAGTAATAAGAATGTTTGCAAGCCGGACTTTCCTCTTAATCTGAGGATCTAGCGGAGTTCCTGCTTCTTTTTCATCCAGGGAACACTCCCTGAAGTAACTCTTTTCCCTTTTCATGAGGAAATAAAGCCTCAGAATGAGAACGTCAATAACTATGCCCCAGAGAAGCTGTCCGATATAGAAGGTATAAAAGAGGATAGCTGCGAGAAAGATACTCACAAGCAGTAGGTATATCTTTTCTTTTTTTCTAAACTCAGGAATCTCGATTCTACCCTTCCCCCGAATCTCGATCTTATTCTTATTTCATTTCTCTATTCACATTATTTACCTTTTCCCAAATATCCTCTTTAGAAGTCAATAAATATCAAATTATTAAAAATGTAGGTTAAAGTGAGATTCCTGATACCTGAATAATAAGACCCTGGGTGCAAAAAACTAAAAGAACTCCGTTTCAAGTGGGAGGAAATCAAGCGGTTTAAAACCTAATCCATAGCAGCCGTAGTCAGCCGTCTTAGGTCGAATTTGTCTACGCGCCCACGGCGCGGCTTTTCCGCGTATGCAAAGAAAGAAAAGCAAATTATCTCTTATTCGCGCACTTTTTGCTGCAACTCCATCGAGAAAAAAACAAAATGTTTAAGCCATCCTTAACTTATTCTTTTATTATGTCAGAGAGTTTGAGAGATTCAGCAGGCAGACATTTTCAAAAGACATTATCTTTAATGCAAGAAGGAAAATTAGAAGAAGCTTTAAAAGAACTTGAACAAGCCGAAGAAACCGCAAAGCTTCTCTTAAAAGATCCCGAAAACGAATTTTTTCAGGCAGACCTCCAGACGAGCTTTTACAATGTTTTCACTCTTGGATATCGTTTCTATGATATGGGACGTTTTCCCCAAGCACAAAATTTCTACGAACTGTCTCTATTGATTTCTCAAAACCTCCTTGCAACCGACCCCGAAAACGTATCTTATCAATCTTACGTAGGAACAACACTCAACAATTTAGGAAACTTGCTTTCTGATATGGGGCGCATTGAAGAGGCGAAACAAAGGTACGAAAACGCACTCGAAATGAGGCAAAACCTCCTTGAAAATGACCTCAAAAACGTATCTTACCAATCATCTGTAGCAGTGACACTCAACAATTTAGGAAACTTGCTTTCTAATATGGGGCGCATTGAAGAGGCGAAACAAAGGTACGAAAACGCACTCGAAATGAGGCAAAACCTCCTTGAAAATGACCTCAAAAACGTATCTTACCAATCAGATGTATCAATGACACTCAACAATTTAGGAAACTTGCTTTCTGATATGGGGCGCATTGAAGAGGCGAAACAAAGGTACGAAAACGCACTCGAAATTTATGAAAACCTCCTCGCAACCGATTCCGACAACGTATCTTACCAATCTTACGTAGGAGGGACATTAAACAATTTAGGAACCTTGCTTTCTGATATGGGGCGAATTGAAGAGGCGAAACAAAGGTATGAAAAAGCACTCAAAATTTATGAAAACCTCCTCGCAACCGACTCCGACAACGTATCTTACCAATCTTACGTAGGAGGAACATTAAACAATTTAGGAACCTTGCTTTCTGATATGGGGCGCATCGAAGAGGCAAAACAAAGGTACGAAGAATCACTAGCAATCTACACTGAACCGATGCAGTATTTGACCATAGGTAAAAAATCCAACTCAATAATTAGACTTATTGATTTGAACTCCATACTTGCCACAGAAGAAAAAGAACCCTTAGATCGAATGAGATACTTGAAAGAAGTATATAAATTATGCAAAAATAATCAAGAATTTTTTATCAAGTATGAGCTAAGGAATGAGAGGGAACTGGTGATTGAAGCCGGACTCAATGCCTATATTGACTTTTTAATGAAAAGAATGAAGCTTGAAAACGGTTTTGAAAAGAGGGCGGAAAAGTACGGAAAGGCTCTTGATGCAGTTAAAAAACTGGAAGAATTAGAAAAAGATGAGGTTATTTCAAGATTATATATTTCGGCTGCCTGTTACCTTGAAGGAAGAAAATATATAAATGAAGCTATGGTCTCCGGAAAAACCGAACTTGGACGTGTGAGTGAGGCTGTAGAAAAGTTCAAAGAGGCCAGTCAGAATTATAAAAAAGCCGATGTGTGCTATAATGTTTATAGCGGGCTTCTAAATATTCTGGAATATGTGGAAGGGGACTGGGAAGTAAAGGTTCATGAGCTGGAAAAAGTGGTTGCTGAGGCAGTTAAGCCTTTTCAGGACGATGCTAACCTTAGCGGAATAAAGGCTTCTTTGGAAAGCATCCCGAAAATCTTTCAAGAAAAAAGCAAGACAACGCGGCGACAACGCCAGGAAGAATTCGAAGAAAGAATCAGTTTAATCGAGTCAAAAGCTCTTGAAAACCTCTTCAGGCACGTGAACAGGAAGATTAAAGATTATTTTGAAAAACCTTTGAATCTCAACATTATTTATGAAAAATGGATATTGAAAGTCAGATTCCTTGACCCTGAACAAATAAAAGGTAAATTAACCATCAAGATAGGAGACAAAATTCTTTTTGATAGAGCTCTCTCCAGAGACGAAACTGAGAAAGGCTTGCTTGAAATCAATTTACGTGAATTAGGTTATTTGCCTCAAGGAGAAGACAAAATCAGTTTCATGCCGACTGGACAGAAAAAACCAGTATTTGAGACCGTCAATTATTTTGAGAAAATAACCAATGGCCATGAGATCCGAATTCTTCAATATGACTGCAGTAATCAAATATGTATTGGAAAAGAACCAAAAATTGCCGTTGTTCAACTAAAATATCATGCCTACAAGGAAAATTCGGTTATAAAAATCTCAACTGATGATAACTACCACAAAAAGGTCATTGCAATTCTTGAAGCTTTAAAAAATGAGGCTGATATTATTGTTTTCCCCGAATTTTCTATTCCTTTCGATTATCTTGAAGAGATGCAGAAATTTGCAGATGAAAACGGGATTCTGGTTGTTGCAGGCAGTCACTATGTAGTTGATGAAAATCTCGAAAAATATGGGAAATTATTCACCCGCGAATTCGAAGAGGCTGGCTTACTGAAAAATATCTCTCCTGTAGTAATCCCTTCATCAAAAATAGTTCATAACGAAAAATATTTAGGGGCAAGAATAGAAAGGTCAGTATTTTCCGAAGAAGGGATGGAACCGGGTAAAGTAAACCACATTTTCAGACTCCAGGAAAAACTCAACATCGGAGTCATGATATGTTACGAATTCCTATATACTGAGCTAAGGCACCGCCTGATTCCTGTTTGCAATATTATTTTAGTGCCACAGACAAACGACAACCCCCAGAGCTTCTACGAAACGGCGTCAACAGATATCAACCGTCCATTGGAGGGAGGAAATACGGCTTTTGTAATGGCAAATGGGATATTTACTGTAGAAGCAGAGGAAAATGTTCTGGGTGGATCTGCCGGAATTGCTCTCACACTTGACAAGCACTCAAACGCGCAAAAGGAAAAAGGGATAATTTCTCCAGTTAATGGAGCTATGGAGCAGTTAATCCTCTTGGCAACCATAAACACAGGATACTTCCCTGCCTGGGACAGTCAGATCGGCCAAGTGCCAATTACAACAAAAATCATCCACATATTTGAAGAATCTGAAATACTTAAGGATCCTGAAGGAAATGGGAAGGAATTTATTCAGTTCCTGAAAGAAATAGATTCCTGCAAAAACAGCAGTGAACTGAAGGATCTTCTTGAAAAGAATCGGAGAGACCTGAATCAGAAAGAGAATGAAGGCAAAGAGAAGAAGAAATCCTTAATAGAACAGTATTCTCCTCTGATGAATAAGCAAATTCAGGATCTGAAAAACCATAATTTAGAAAAGCTCAAGAAAAAATGTAGTTTTATCCTAATTCCAGCAATTTAAATAAAAATTATACTCCAAAACATTTAACGGGAGGGCCGCTCTCCTTCGTCGAGCGTGAAAAGCTCCCGTAAAGATGCTACTGTCCAGTCCCGGATAATAAGCAATCAAAAAAACGAAAAGAGGGGAAAAAGTAATTTCCACCAAAAAATTCTTTATCGGCTAATTACGATGTAAACAGATCGAAAATATTTCCAAGCATGCTGCTGTCAGCCTGATATAATTCAGTGTATTTGCAGCGCTTGCAGGTGACATGTGTGAATCTTTTGTTCTGGACATCGAAGATTTTGCTGAGAAAGCCGCCTGTGGTGCGGATCTCACCAGTTTCGTAGGTGGTATTTCCGCATTTGGGGCAGATGAAATGAATATCTTTACTCATTTTATGGCCTCTTTATTCTCTTTTAGATAATCTAAAAGGTGAAATACCTTTTGTGTTGCGATATTTAATGGTGTTGCAAAGCGTCTAAATATCTACGAGGTTGCAATAAAAATGGCACCGTTTCAGTTTTGAAGGACGGCTGGCCTGACCTAAAAAAAATTTGCAGGAAAGAAATATTAGAAAAGAGGATTATTACTGAGTAAGAACCATGAAAACAAAACCAATAATTGTAATTGCCCTTCTAATCTCATCCATTCTACTGGCTGCCAGATTCGTTCCTGGAACCGGTGCAGAGCAATTCAAAGAGGGGAAATACATTCACGTTGACAATATGGTGATTCAGTTTGAGAAGACTAATGCTACTGTCAATATAGACTACCATCTCAGTCCCTTTGCTCAGACATATATATCACTTTTTGGCAGCAAAAACCTGGAGCCCAAGGTTAAGGAAATATTCTCAGGATTTAAGGAAGTAAAGATTCAAAAGATAGGAAGATCAAGTGCTTCTCTCCAAATACTAAACATTTCCAGGGTAGAGGCAGGAAACTACCTGTGTGATCCTTATGAATTAGGAGTGCAGTCTGACGTTGTCACCTTTGTTTATCCTCAAAATGGTAAGAAAAAGAGTTATGAACATGTAAAAAATACTCCGCCTGTCTTTTATCCTGTGTTAAATGAGTAAACATTACAAATCGTAACATCCTATATGATGCCGTTTTTCAACATTAACTTACTTTCTATTAGGTTTAAAACTGGTTAACGTATGACTCAACTTCTATGGCATATAAGTACTGAAACATTTTTTATTAAAGCTTATTATGTGAGGTTATGCTTGAACTATACATGTTAACCAAATAACTATAGCAGGTTTTATCTTGACTTTGTCACATTTCCTTTTCACGTCAACCGTGAAGTCCTAATTTTTCCTTTATAAATATAGTTTAATGAAACAAATAACAGATAACTTCATCAAGTCAAATAATATTTCTGTAAAAAAATACATTTTAGAGAAAGATCTTGAATCCTGTTTTCAAACAAAAACTCGTTGTGTTATCTTAACCTGTATTGATTACCTTAATGGTTTAGTTCTCCTCCCCTATAGGAAAAATATGAGAAAAATGGCAATCTATTGTTGTAAATGCTCTAACAACCAATCACTAAGCCATTTTATCTCAACTTCTCCTTGGCGTCCTACAGATCTCCTCAAATCTGTTCGAACAAATGCCATTAAAACTATAGGCAAAAATGGTGTTCTTATACTTGACGAATCAAGCATAAAAAAATCTGGAAATAGTTCTGTTGGAGTTTCTCATCAGTATTGCGGCAACCTTGGAAAAAAGGATAATTGTCAGGTTGGTGTGTTCCTTGCTTACTTTAAGAAACAGAAGAGAATGTTGATTGATGAGAGATTATATCTCCCACAAAAATGGATTGATGACAAGGCACGTTGTTTTAAGGCTAAAATTCCTCCTGAGGAAATAAAGTTCAGAACCAAGCATGAGCTTGGTCTTGAAATGATTGATAACGCAATAGAAGAAGGTATTCCTTTTTCCTATGTTACAATGGATGGATTCTACGGTGAAAATCCGGATTTATTGACAGAACTTGAGAATAGAGGCTTAACTTTTGTTGCGGATGTAGCTGTCGATACTCTTGTTTATATTGAGGAACCATTAGTTGGGATTCCTGAGAAAAAGAGAACAAGAGGAAGAAAACCCACAATTTCTAAGGTTTTGAATACATTATCAACAAGAATTGATTCTCTTTCCAGTTCAATTGATGGATGGAAACTTATCAAAGTTCGAAAAACGGAAAGAGGGTACAAAAAAGTCTATTTTAAGGCTATAAAAGTTTGGAGACGTCAAAATAAATTACCTTGTGAGAAGCCATTATGGCTTCTCATAAGTAAAGATGTAGAATCTAATGACATTAAATATTCATTATGTAACGCTTCTGAGGATACTTCATTAGACGAACTTGCAAAAATGCAGAGCTCAAGGTACTGGATTGAGAGAGCATTTCAAGATGCAAAAGGATATTGTGGAATGTCTGAATACATGGTGAGAAGCTGGAATGCATGGCATCATCATATGGCATTGGTTATGCTTGCGATGCTTATTCTGTTGTCGTACAAGATAAAATTTATGAAATTTCATAAGATTTCACTTCATGGTGTCATTTTGATTATGAAGTTCCATAATCCATTGAAGGTGTTGAATGCTGGAGAGCTTGCAAGAATATTAAACCATGATAATGATATGAGAGAAAGAGCGAGAGCAAGCAGATTGAAAGGTTCCTGACAAAAAACGTGAGTAGGATTTTACTGGATTTTTGTTCTGGTTACTGGTAAGTATGCAATTTTGAAAGTGAAAATGAAGAACAGGATAAAATAATTACTACATTGATCAAAGTGAATAATGAGAAAACAAAAATTTCAAGGCAAAAATATTCAAAATGGGAAATCAATTGGAAGAAATATGTAGTAACAGCTCCAAATAAGAGGTAATTTGACAATGTCAAGTTATGTACTGGAAAAAAAGACGTGATAAAAATTACCTTCTTAACCTTAATTCCCATTTCCTCAACAATCTTCTATTTCCACAATAATTTCCTAACTCTTAAACCCTTTTCCTCCCAACTATCTTATTTTATTTTACTCATTTGTTAATTCGATAAAACGGTTCTCTTCTCATTAATATATTTAAATATCCCAATAAGACAACTAATTCAATAATATAACACAAAAAGATAATTTTATCCGCGTTTCAGGAATACATATTTAATAAGAAGCCCAATTTCCTTTGATAGCGATGGGAAAATTCAAACTGAAATGTCTTAAGTGCGGAAGAGAATACGGCCAGGAATACAGACTCACCTGTGAGAATGATAACGCCTTTTTACGGGCGGAGTACTTCGAAAAAAGACTGGAATTAAGAAACCAGCCAGGCATCGGCAGGTTTCATTCCTGGCTACCGGTCCAGGAAGAACTTACTACGGATGCGGGGCCCATAACTTACAAAAGTGAAGCTTTTGCCAGAGAACTCGGGCTTTCGAACCTTTATATAGGGTTCAGCGGGTACTGGCCTGAAAGAGGGGCTTTCATTAAAACCTGCAGTTTCAAAGAACTCGAAGCCCACCCGACCATGCAACTCCTGAAAGAGACCGGAGGAAAAGCCATAGTCCTTGCCTCTGCCGGAAATACCGGCCGGGCCTTTGCACACGTATCGGCTTTGACAGGAACTGATGTCTATATAGTTGTACCGGAATCCGGAGCTTCGAATCTATGGCTGCCTGAGGAGCCCACTGAATCTGTCCATCTCATCAGTATGAGTCCAGGAAACGATTACACTGACGCTATCAATCTCGCAGGCAGGATTGCAAAGCTGTCTGGCATGGTTTCCGAAGGTGGAGCAAGAAATATCGCCAGAAGAGATGGAATGGGCACTGTGATGCTGGATGCAGCATTAACTATAGGAAAAATGCCTGATCACTATTTCCAGGCAGTAGGAAGCGGCACAGGAGGAATTTCAGTATGGGAAGCTGCAATACGCCTCAGGGCCGATGGGCGGTTCGGGCAGAAAATCCCGAAACTTCAGCTTGCCCAGAACCTTCCTTTTGTTCCCATGTACAACGCCTGGAAGGAAAAAAGAAGAGAAATTATTCCCGAACTTGACATGAAGGATGCAAAGAAACAGGTAGAAGAAACCTATGCTACCGTGCTTACCAACCGGACTCCTCCATATGAGGTTATGGGTGGGTTATACGATGCACTTACCGACACTGACGGAATAATGTACGCAATTACCAGAGAAGAAGCCCTTGAAGCTAAGGTCCTTTTCGAATCCCTCGACGGAATCGATATTCTGCCTCCATCAGCAGTTGCAACAGCCTCCCTATTAAAAGCCGTGGAAGAAGGAAATGTTGGTAAGGACGAAACTATTCTCCTGAACCTTGCAGGCGGAGGATATAAACGCCTGAAAGAGGACTACACACTTTATCAGATCGAGCCGGTAGCTACTGCCAAAAATCCTGATATTTCCTTAGACGAGCTAAAGATCTAAACGAGTTGAAGATCTAAACGAGCTGAAGATCTGAGCCCGAAATAATTCCAAATAAAAACATTTAACGAAAAATGAAGCTGAAGAGGTATGTGCATGGCAAGTCCGGAAGAAGAAGTCATAGCAATAATGAAAAAGGCAGGTATCGACCTTGCTGCAACTCTGCCCTGCGACAGGATCAAAAACCTGCTTCCCCTGGTTTCTGAGAATTTTCCTGAAATCAAGTTAACGAGAGAAGAAAATGGTGTGGGCATCTGTGCCGGGTTTTATCTTGCAGGGGGAAAGCCCATGATGCTTATCCAGAGCACAGGGCTTGGAAATATGATTAACGCCCTGGAATCCCTGAATGTAATCTGCAGGATTCCCTTACCTGTTCTGGCAAGCTGGCGCGGGGTTTACGCTGAAGGCATCGAAGCTCAGGTTCCGCTTGGCACCCATCTCCCGGCAATCCTTGAAGGAGCAGGATTGGAATATACAATAATTGACGAAGTCGAAAAGCTTCCTCTCCTTGAAACCGTGGTAAAAGACGCTTTTGAGAACCTCAGGCCGCATATAGCCCTGATTTCCCCGAAAGTTTGGGAAAGTTCGGATTGTTGTGCCTGGGAAGCGGCTGGACTGCCCGAAAAACCGGAGCTTATGGAAAGAACATGCAGTTTTAACCTTACAAGGGAAACCTTCAGGCCAGTGATGCTCAGGAACGATGCGATTTGCGCAATTGCTTCTCAACTCGATGGCGAAATTACGGTAACAAATCTTGGAGTTCCCTGCAAGGAACTTTATGCTTGCATGGACAGAGACCTCAACTTTTATATGTTCGGTTCAATGGGGCTCGTCTCGTCGATAGGGCTTGGCCTTGCTCTTAGAACCGAGAAGACGGTTGTGACCTTTGACGGGGACGGTAGCCTGCTTATGAACCCCAACGCCCTGCTCGAAATTGCCAGAGAAGCCCCGAAGAACCTGATAGTCATCTGCCTTGACAATGGCGCCTATGGCTCCACAGGCTCGCAGGAAACCTGTGCTCTCCGCTATATTGACCTGGAAATTTTTGCAGCTGCTTGCGGAATTCAGAATACGGCTAAGGTAAACAGTCCAGAGGGGTTAATAGAAGCTTTCAGGAAGTTTCGGGCCATGCAGGAACTTTCCTTTATCCATGTAATCCTGAAGCCTGGAAATACAAAAGCACCCAATATCCCCCTGAGCCCTGAAGATATTACAAAACGCTTTAAAGAGGCTTTAAAAGCTTGAAGTCTGAAAAAGTTACAAAGCGTTTTGAAGAGGCTTTAAAAGCTTGAGGCCTGAAGAGGTTTAAAGCAAAGAGGTTCTGAAATCAGGAAAATAGGTCTCAAAAAAATAAGAATTAGAAGTTAAGTCTCAAAAGGTAAAAATTAGAAGTTCCATCTTTAAAAGTAAAAATCACAGGTTACAGGAGCATTAAAGGAGAGAAGAACGTTGTCTTACTCTCTCCAGCTTATTTTTTCTACAGGCTCGTTAAGCCTGAATCTTCCTGTGATAATTTTCTCTTTGAGTTCTTCGGCAGCTATAATTGCCCTTGCACGATCTGATTGACGCAGTGTTACCTTAATATCTCTAAGGCAGCCTCCGGTTGAACACCTGACAGAACCCAGGTTTGCACTGAATGCTTCTCCCCTGCACCTTGAGATACAGAGTCCGCAGTTAAAGCAAAACTCCGGATTGTGTACAGCTCCGTTTTCTCCCCGGCTTACCGCACCCATGGGACAGGCTTCGATTACAAGGCAATCCTTGCAATTAAGGCATTTTTCGGGCTCGTACTTAATATTCAGGTCCACATTATCCCATACATCCCCATAGGTGATCTCACAGAGGGGAATTCGCCCTGCGAGGTCTACCAGCTTGAGCGGGATTTCCTTATCCAGCTTCAGGATATTTTCCAGTATTCCTTCGTGAAGAATCGGGATAGGAACAGCCCATGTATTGATAATTTCAGGGCCGGCAGATGTTACAAACCCTCCCATGTACTCAGAGGTCATGTCATGCATATCCGCAAAACCCGTAAGGTTAGGATTATCCGGAGCGCTTCGAGTGCCAGCCCCAGTTACAAATCCGTCTGCTCCGTTGAGAAGTACCCTTGTCCCGATTCCTATAGTTTCGAGCTGGGGGTCGTTTTCAATTGGGTTTAACTCACCGCAACCGCAAAAAGTCATTTCCTTAAACTCACCTTCAAACGGCAGGGCGTGAAAGATGGTTTTGATAGGCTCTTTTCCGGGGTTTACAAACGCCCGATAATTCTTAAATGCATGTCTTGTTGCATTGAGTTTCGCATAGGGGATCTCAGATAGCCGCGTTTCTACTGAGAAATGGCTTCCTTCACTGGTAGTCACATCAACTTTAATGTTTTTTCCTTCTACCATCTCCCTGAAAAGGTGTCCGCCCCCATAGTTGGGATCAAACTTACTGTGAGCGGTTCCGAGTACGATCAGGTCCAAAATTCCAAGTCTTTCATTAGGGCAGGGACCAACAACTGCCGGCACGCCGTTCAGCAGGACTTCAGAAGCCTTAACAAACGAATCGGGCTCTGATACTTTGAACGAAAGTACGGCATAGGTTCCACTCATAATGCCACGTGTTGCAGTTGTTACAACATCCACGTCTTCGAGCTTTATCTCCTCCCCTGCCCGAGTTCTCGCACTAATTTCCGTAGCTGTAAGAACGATTGCATCTCCGGCATCAATTTTATCCTGGATTTCCGGGATTGTCCGGGACGTCTCTGTGTTATCGAATGCTCCGTTCATGTTTCCCTCAACCGGGATATTGAGTTCATCCTATTTTAGGAGTAAGGATTGCCTGAGAATCAGTTACTCTGGAGGAAAGAACAAGCTTGAAATTGGCCGTTTTAGAGAATAGAATAAACTCAAAGGTCTTCTTTACTTCTTTTTGTCTTTTTTTCGTATGAAATTTTTAGTTTCTGGAGGGGTATGGGTCTGCCGTGACCTGGGAAATATGTACTGCAGCTTGCAGCAATCAACGTCTGCCAGCTTTCTAGAAGTTTGCGGATGTCGTCTGCAAAAGGGGGAAAGACACCCCCGGGTATGACATTGAAAAGCGTATCTCCTACGAATGCAGCGTCATTTCCAATCACAAGGCTTATCGAGCCTGCAGTATGGCCAGGTGTGGAAATGATTTTTGCACCAGGAATATATTTTCCAAGGTCATATTCGTTCCCTACCACTACATCAGGATTGACAGGCTGATATTTTGATTTGGAAACCATCAGGGAGTTCCCAATATCCGAAATCATTTTTGAGAACCACATGGTACCTCTCGGAAAGGGAGTTATACCCTTTTCCAGGAATCTTTTTTCTGATGCATGAACCAGAACTTTTGCTCCGCTTCGTTTTTTTATTTCGGCAAGGCAGCCTGTATGATCATAATGAGTGTGGGTGAGAATGATCAGAACTATATTCTGAAAAACAAGGTTGTTCTGTTCGAGGGCAGTTTGAATGTTTTTGATTTTGCCCGGACATCCTGTATCCACAAGAACCCCCATACCAGCTGAAACTATCAGATAAGAGTTTGAGTGCCCCATTGGGATACTAATAACAGTGTAAGACTTCTCGCATTCTGGTCTTTTACTTTTCAAGCTCTCAAGGTTTAGCCGCTTGTCTTCGCTGGGAGTCATTAAGGTTTCTCCTCAAAATCTGGAAAAAGCTTCGTTACTCTTTGCATGTTTTGCATTGTACTGCCTTTTACATTGAGCCTCTTGTGCTGCCTTTTATGTTGAGCTTCTTTTTGCTTATTGAGCTGCTTTTACTTTTAGCTGCCTTTTATTTTTCTTTTAACAGGTTTTATGCTTTCCAGAGACTAATATATGATATTATTGACTTACTAAAGAACTATATCCCATAAAACGCACATGAAATTCTTTGAATAACATGCACAAATAAATGAAAGTACTCTACTCAACCTTTTTTGACAATAGATCCCATCATTATCTTGGGCAGTAAGGTTGTACTTATTTTGGTTTTTTAAAACCGTCATAAAACTAATCAGTGAATTGCCATCGAAGGCTCACATGTGACTTTGATCACGGATGCCAAATTGGCCTTTGAGGCAATTCCACTGCCCAAATAAATTGGGTGATCTAATTTGATTGAAGTTATAAACAAAGCTTGTGGTTTAGACATTCACAAACTCTTTTTCATTGCTACAATCCTCTGCAGATCCGGTGAAAAACAGCAAAAACGTTTTAATAGAACCGATGATGACATTTTGACCTTTAAAAAATGGGTAATATCAGAAAAATGTAATGTTGTTGCATGCGAATCAACCAGTGATTTCTGGGTTCCGATTCATGATTCATTGATAAATTATCTACCTGTAATAGTTGGAAATGCGCGAGATATGAAGGCTTTTACACACAAAAAAACAGATAAGCTAGATTCAGAATTCATTGCGCAACTTGCATTGAATAATATGATTCAGCCATCAAGAATTTTCCCAATAGATCATAGAGCATTCAGGTCATGCATTAGGCTTCGTCATAGCCTTGTACAAAAAAGAACCGATATAAAAAACAAAGCACATGCTATACTCGCGCCTGAAATGTTTAATCTTAAGAATGTGCTGACAGATATATTTGGCAAGAATGGTATAATGATCTTATCGGGAATCTCTTCAGGTAAGAGCGTTGACCAGATTATAGCAAGTCTTTCCCCAAATGTTCGTAAAAAAAGTGATCAGATACGAGAAGTTCTTAATAACGAAATTTCTCAAAGTGCTGCATTCAGGCTTCAGATCTGTCTGAAACTCATAAAGAGTCTAGACGATGAAATAGAAGTTTTAGAAAACGAAATATTCAATTATGCTTATAATAATCATAAGCACGAAATGGAAATTTTAATGTCTGTTCCAGGTATAGGGAAACTTGGAGCAGCAACTCTAATTGCTGAAATTGGGGATTTTAACGATTTTTCTTCAGGAGATAAACTTGCGTCCTGGCTTGGTCTTGTTCCTAATGTGTACCAATCCGCAGATAAATACCACAACGGTAGGATCACAAAGAGAGGACCTAAGGAAGCAAGGTGGATTTTGACACAAATTGCTCAGGCAGCGGCAAAAACGAAAAATAGCAAGTTAAAAGAGTTTTTTAACAGGAAAAAGAAGTCAATTGGGCATTCAAAGGCAATTATTGCCCTTGCAAGGAAAATTGCAACGATAATATGGCATCTTATCACAAATGATGAGATGTACGAAGATGAAACTGGATATAAAAAGGGAGAAACTCAAAAGACAAAGATTGTTGAGAACGAGATATTATCGGTTGATGAAAGGATAACAATAATGAGTGAAATATTTGCAATTACGAGGAAAAAGGAGGAAAAGAGCACGTGAGGAAGATATCCCCCATGTACTTTCATGCCAA